>ENA-OWPL01000717-OWPL01000717.1-human-gut-metagenome-genome-assembly--contig:-NODE-717-length-21900-cov-4.006500_pt1 | contig 21900 bp, 19 predicted proteins | sample MGYA00248263_ERZ651844 | MGnify/ENA primary metagenome ERZ651844 (study PRJEB26924, sample SAMEA4378256) | human gut metagenome | biome: human gut; feature: human-associated habitat; material: faeces...
GGCGGCTGTGTGCCGCTTCAAATTCGCCGTTCTGTCGGTTCGAACTTTGCTTTACCTCCGTTACCGGCGGATATTAACGTTATAAACATACGATTAAGAACGATACTGCACAATCTTAGCAGTACCCCAATTCTATTGAAAAAACCTATTAATTATAGAACCGCATTTTCTACAAAACAAAATCCCTGAGAGCCTCAGCTCTCAGGGATTTACTATACTATATCAACTTTATCAACTTTCGTATTGCCGTCCGATAAATCAATACTTAGCGTAAGGATTCTCACCGTCATACAGCATACCTGCGGGACGGTTGAATTCAAGGTCCTCAACGCCGAGGTACTTCAGTGTATCGAAGATAGCCTTGCCGTAGTGACCGAATGCTACTGCGCCGTGGTGAGGATAGTTCTTCTTGATAAGAACGTTGCGGTAGAATCTGCCCATTTCGGGGATAGCGAATACGCCGATAGCGCCGAATGAACGTGTAGCAACAGGGAGAACTTCACCCTCGGCAACATAAGCTCTAAGCTTAGCGTCAGCCGTGCTCTGTAAACGGAAGAATGTGATGTCGCCGGGAACGATATCGCCCTCGAGCGTACCTCTTGTAATATCAGGCTCCTTATCAGGCTCAAGACCTCTGTGCATGATAAGCTGATACTTCATAGTCTTGCTTGTCAGCTTGCACGAAGCTGTGTTACCGCAGTGGAAGCCCATGAATGTATCCTTGAGTGTGTAGTTGTACTTGTCCTTGATGGATTCAACATACATATCTGCAGGAACAGAGTTGTTGATGTCAAGCAGTGTAACTGCGTCTTCTGAAATGCAAGCACCGATATATTCGCTGATAGCACCGTATATATCAACCTCGCACGCTACGGGGATTCCTCTTGCTGTAAGTCTTGAGTTTACATAGCAGGGAACACAGCCGAACCGTGTCTGGAATGAAGGCCAACACTTGTTGGCGAATACAACGTACTTTCTGCTTCCCTTGTGCGCTTCCATCCAGTCAAGAAGCGTAATCTCAAGCTGTGCAAGTCTGGGCAGGATACCGGGCATCTTGTTGCCGTCACCAAGCTCCTTTTCCATATCTGCAACAACTTCGGGGATTCTTGCGTCATTCTTATGCTCGTTGAATGCGGCATAAAGGTCAAGCTCCGAGTTCTCTTCAATCTCAATACCAAGGTTGTAAAGCTGCTTTATAGGAGCGTTACAAGCAAGGAAGTCCTGAGGACGAGGACCGAATGAGATAACCTTTAAGTTATTAAGACCGATAACCGCTCTTGCAACAGGGATAAATTCCTTTATCATATCTGCAACCTCTGTAGCTGTTCCTACAGGGTATTCGGGTATGTATGCCTTGATGTTTCTGAGTGCTAAGTTGTAGCTTGCATTCAGCACGCCACAGTAAGCGTCGCCTCTGCCGCCTACTAAGTTATCCTGTGTTTCCTCTGCCGCAGCAACGAACATTACAGGACCGTCAAAGTACTTTGCAAGCAGTGTTTCAGCCGACTCGGGTCCGAAGTTTCCGAGGTATACGACCAGTGCGTTGCAGCCTGCGCCCTTAAGCTCCTCAAGAGCCTGCATCATATGTGCTTCGCTTTCGATAGTGGTGGGACATTTGAATACGTCAACACCGATCTCCTTACATGCCTTTACAACAGCCTCACATCTTGAAGCTGAAAGGCTCATGGGGAAACAGTCACGGCTTACAGCCGCAATTCCGAGCTTTACATCGGGTATGTTCTTCATAGCAAAAATTCCTTTCTGTGCAGTTTATTCTCTGCTTTATAAATCTGTCATAATACCGCCGCATTTTTTTGTTATGTACCGATTACATTTTGAGTAATCGTTTACTTGTAGTCATAAAACAAAAAACCTCTGCGACAGGTGTTATTATTATTGTATCACAAATAATCGTCATTGTCTACAGATTTCCGATAATTTTACGCCGTTTTCACACAAAATTATCAGAAAGTCGATGTAACAGGTTACACGGTAATTAAGTAAAACGCATTTGTTTTACCGTTTATTGACACGCCGTGCTATTTATGTTATCATTTTACTATATTAAGTATTTAAACAGCGGAGGAAGACCGATGAAATACAGACGATTGCTCTTTTGGGTAAAAGACCCGTATTCCGATAGTTCCGACGAACTGTTCACCAAAGCCGTAAAAGAAAATTTCTCCTACTGCGTTTCCCATTGCGACGATTACCGCAGAATATGCGAAAATCTCGGTATATCCTCTCCCTCGGATGCGTCCGGACTTCCCGTGATACCCACATTGCTGTTCAAGAAAAAGCAGATTTTCAATAAAGGCTGTATTCCGCTTATAAAGGCGACTTCCTCCGGCACAAGCGGCAGGAAAAGCACGATAGCCTTTGACACGGGCGGCCTTCTCTGCGGACTTAAAATGGTTATGCGTGTATCAAAGCTGAGAAATCTGTTATCTCCTGTTCCGTGCCACTATATCATTATGGGTTACAAGCACCACAGAGGAAACAAGACCGCCGTAACAAAGACGGCTTTCGGTGCAACCTTCTTCACTCCTGCAATGAGCCGCAATTATATCCTGACATATAAAAAAGGCGGCTATTCCCCCGACTTTGACAGGATTATAGATCTTATTGTCAGGCATTCACGTTCACGTTTTCCGACAAGATTCATGGGGTTTCCGGCTTATACTTATTTTCTGCTGAGAATAATGGACGAGCGTAAAATTTATCTTAAAATGCCGAAAGGCTCACGCATAATGCTCGGCGGCGGCTGGAAACAGTTCTATGCCGAGCAAGCCGACAAAAATTCCTTTTACAGCCTTGCCGAAAAGGTACTCGGTATAAAGGAAAACGATATTATCGAATTTTTCGGAGCGGTAGAGCATCCGATTTTATACTGCGACTGCAAGGAACATCACTTCCACGTTCCCGCTTACAGCAGAGTTATAATCAGAGATGTCGATACGTTAAAACCGCTTGAAAACGGCAAGACAGGACTTGTAAACCTGATAACTCCTATGGTTAAAGCGACCCCGGTGCTTTCCGTAATGACAGATGACCTCGGCATACTTCATAACGGAAGCGAATGTTCCTGCGGACTGAAAACGCCGTTTCTTGAAATTGTCGGCAGAGTTGCACCGGAGGATATAAAGACCTGTGCGGCAGGCGCAGAAGAGATAATAAAGGGTGTGAACGTATGATTTTCTTTGATGGCGAAATATACGAAAACGATATGTGCGACAAGCTGTTAGCCCGTTTTGAAGACAGAATATGCGACACTCTCGGAAACTGTCGGCTTTCTGCTAAGCAGGTCATGCTTGCCGCCGAAAAAATCAGCACGGATATAGAAAACGGTGCTTTTGACGATATGTTCTCAGCGCTTGACGTTGAAAATGTAAGTTACTATAAACAGCTTATACTCGCCTGCCTCAGCCGTGAAAATCTTGAATTCAGGCTGAAAACCGAGCTTGGAGATTCAGACGGCTTTATCGGTTCTCCGAACGGCATCACTCCGAAAATAAAAATTCAGACAAAACCTCTCGGCGTTCTGTTCCACATAGCCGCAGGAAATGCCGACGGCTTACCCGTGATGAGCGTTGCAGAAGGACTTCTTGCAGGCAATATCAATATACTGAAGCTTCCGTCCGCAGATAAGGGCTTGTCGATCCGCATAATAAAGCGACTTTGCAAATATGAGCCTTTGCTGTCACGCTACATATATGTCTTTGATACCCCGTCAAGCGATGTGCGTACCATCCAGACGCTTGCAGGCTTTGCCGACGGCATAGTGGTATGGGGCGGTACTGAAGCCGTAAAAGCAGTGCGTTCACTTGCTCCGCCGGGAGTTAAGCTGATTGAATGGGGACACAAGCTCGGCTTCTGCTACATTTCCGATTACGCAAACCATACAGATGAATTTTCGGCTCTTGCCGAACATATAGCCTCTACAAAGCAACTGCTCTGCAGTTCCTGCCAGACCGTGTTTATCGACACCGATGATAAAACCGAGCTTACCCTATTTTGCGAAATGTTCCTTCCGTATCTTGAAGCGGCAGTCGGAAAACACAGGAACACCTCAATAGGCACACGGGCGAGAGATACGCTCATAAGCTACTCCGCCCGTCTTGAACAGGCAATCGGGATACGGCAAATTTCTCCCGACGTATTTTACGGCAAAAATTGCAGCCTTATCATAAAAGACGACTTTGAACTTGAACTGTCGCCTATGATGTGCAATGTGCTTGTAAAAAGACTTCCGAGAAAGGACATAATGCGTACACTGAGAAATGCAAAAGGCTTTTTGCAGACCGCAGGGCTTATCTGCGGCAAGGCTGACAGAGCAGAACTTACCGACCTGTTGCTCTGTGCAGGAGTTACAAGAGTTACACAGGCGGGAAATATGTCCGCTTACTTTTTCGGAGAATCCCACGACGGAGAATATCCGCTATCCCGATACACAAGAAAAATCAATATCGAACTGAATAATCAGACTGAGGAAACAAATATATGAAAAAACTCGTTTTACCGCTCAACATTATTTTTCTCGGCTTATCGCTTGCTTGCGATACAGCTCTGATAATTACTCATCTCTACCCGATAAAAATAACCGCAAGCGTTTTCTTTATGCTTGCCGCCACAGTAAACCTGATATACGCCCTGAAATACTTCCCCGATAAGAAACTGCCGTCAGTAATACTGACCGTCGGCGTATTCTTCGCAATGAGCGCAGATATAGCGATAAACTTAAACTTCATCGCAGGAGCGGCGATTTTCGCCTTAGGTCATATCTGTTATTTCATAGCATATTCGCTGATGCAAAAGCCCCGTCCGACCGACTTTATCCCCGCAATTATAATATTTATCCCCATAGTGCTGTTTATGATGTTCTCACCGCTTCTTGACTTCGGCTCATCGCTTATGAAAATCATCGGCATTTCATACGCTGTTATAATCTGCATTATGACAGGCAAAGCAATAATGAACTTTATTCGCATAAAGAACAGATTCAACCTTATACTTGCGCTTGGCAGTGTGCTGTTCCTTATATCCGATATAATGCTCCTGATGGCGTACTTCTCAAAAATAGATTTCCCGTTCTCGAATTTCTGCCTTGCCCTATATTACCCCGGACAGTGCCTTATCTCAAACGGTCTTGCACATATTAAAACAGCTATAACAAAAAAAATCCGTGTCGCCTGACACGGATTTTTATAATGGTTGTTTTAAATTCTGTTTCTGCATTTATAAGTCTGAACGGAGTTTGTTTTTTCGGTCTCTGTAGTTATTTGCCTGCTCTTCGGTTATTACACCCTGCTTTATCAACTCAGATAATAATTCTGATTTGCCCTCGGCTCTGCCTGCCGGCATTGCAGAACGTTCAAGGCTTGCCCAGTCGTTTATATACTTTTCTTAGGCGTCATTTTCAGTCTGTATAAACAATGGTAACCCAATCAACAATGCCTTTCTCGTTAAACGTAACAATAAGACATTTACCGTGCCAATCATTCGAGGTTTTTCCCTCGAGAGAACCATATCTATATTCCTGCCAGCCTTCATATTTTTTACTGTTAAAATTTTTTATACTTGTTGCTTCACCATACCTTTCGATGATTTCTTCTCTGGTTGTTTTAAATGGAGTTATGCCGTCAACCGAACATTTGTCATTCTCAAAAGGAGCATCAAAAATCCTACTGTCACCCTTTTTGGACTCTTTGTAGTTTTCCGCTCCGCAGCTAAAAAGCAAATCGCCATTTTTGTCCTTGACTTCAACGTGACATCTATCCTCCGCAAATCGATTAGCAGAAGTTTCATATGTCCAATCCTTAGGCAGTTCTTTCAGCTTTATGGGTATCTCGATCGCTTGTCCGTCAACAATTACATTTTTTCGTATCCGTTCAATGTCAAAACCCGTTTCGCTGTACGATATCTCAGAACCATCAGGAATAGTACTTCTTTCGCACCCCATAAACCCACAGAGCAGTATCGCCGTTGCCAACAGCGCAACCACCCTTTTGCTTTTCCTGTCAAGCCGATGTTTTAATTTGCTAAACATAGTACACAACCTTTCTTTCATTCATAGTGCTTAAGACTTTTGCAATATTTCCGCCTAAGCCTTATCAAAAAATGTCCAAAAGCTCCGATAGGTTATCCACCGTAAAATCAGCCTTTTCGCTCTCGTCAGAAATCGTCCAATATTTGCCTAAGCCTTGCCTCACCCATATCGTCATCATTCCCATTTCATTAGCGGGAATTATATCATTATCCACTCTGTCACCGATCATTACCGCTTCGGACGGACTGCAACCTGCTCGCTTTAGTGCTATATCGAATATTCTTTTATCAGGTTTGGCAACTCCTTCTTCGGCAGAAGCTACAACAAGCTGTATATATTTCATCAAGCCGCAGCTTTCAAGTCGTTTTTCAGTGCCTGCCGACTGGTTGGCAATTACACCTATACGGTATCCTTTTTCACATAGGATTTTGAGTACGTTTTCGGAATCTTTATAGAGCTTTTCATCTTCATGATGCCAAGGAGTTTTTGCAAGTCCGAAATATCTCAGTGCTTCAATATCGCCTTTCAGATTTTGCTTTGAAAAATACAAACGTTTTTCGTTAAACTCCTCAAAGGTAATATCTGTTCCCGCAATAGCATCTCGTATGCGATGATTATAACACTCGGTTTCGTCAACAAGTGTTGAACCGACATCGAAAAATAACCATTTAATATCGTTCAGCATATTATCTCCTTGTTTTCATTAACTCCCGACCGTCCCACAAAGCCCAGCCAACCGCAAACCTCTCAAAAGGTCGGAAGCCGAGCGCCTCGGCTCGCATTTCCGCCTTTAAATACGGTTGCTGTATATTAACGATTGTTTGACGGCGGGAGCAAACAAACAAGTATTTCGATAGCTTGTTTTCAGCTACCGTCAACCCCGACCGTCCCGCAAAGTCACGCAAACTATCAACATTTCAAAAGGTCGGAATTGTCAGCGGCGACCCGCCGCTTAGTGCTTGCGGAGCCAGTTACGCATCCACTTGCCGTTTTCGGTAAGATCGCTCTCGCTCCAGTTACCGTTTGCCGATGTTCCAGGCCGCAGTACCGAGCAGGTTTCATCCTTGTTGCAGATACTCCAGTTACAGTAGCTTATGCCTTGCTTGTCAAAATAGCTAAGCCACTTCTGCGTTTCGTTGAAGTCGTTCGCACCTCCGCCCGATGCATCACAAGTACCGAATTCCGACACGAATACCGGCAGTCCCTGTGCCACGCAGTTTTCTACGTTTGAACGAAGTCCTGCGTGAGTTGCCGCATAGAAGTGGAACGCATACATTACATTCTTGTAGTTCAGCGGATCGGAAAGCGGCTTGTCGATCTCCTGACTCCATGTTGGCGTACCTACTATAATTACCGAGTTTGGCGCATTCTTGCGGATAACGGGTATTATCTTTTCCGCATACGGCTTGATATTACCGCTCCACGATGCGCCGCCGTTCGGCTCGTTGCATATCTCGTAAATTACATTCGGATATTTTGCATATCTCTTTGATACCGTTTCAAAGAAGGATTTCGCCTCGTTTGTATACTTGGACGGGTCGCCGGGATTAAGAACGTGCCAGTCAATGATAACATACATATCCAGCTTGATGCAGATGTCAACACCCTTTTCAAGCAGTTCAAGGCTTCCGCTCTTGTTGCCCATATAGCACTGACCGTTGCCCCACTCGTCAACATACATTGCAAGACGGACAACATTCGTATTCCAGTCGTCACGGAGCGTTTTGAATGCGCTCTCGTTTACGAATTCGGGGAACCATGTAAGCCCGTGCGTACTCATTCCTCTGAGCTGATAACCCTTGCCGCTCTTATCGACAAGCTGTCCGTTCTTTACCGAAAGCTGACCGTGCTGTGATACCGGTGTAGTGCCTTTAGGGTCGCTCGGTGCCGGAGGAACTGTTGCCGCCGGCTTTTTGGTCGTTGACGTATTATTATTGTTGTTATTGCTATTGTTATTATTGTTGCTGTTATTTCCGGCACTCGTTCCTGTGGTACTTCCGTTCACAGTCACTTTACCCTCATTGATATAAGCGTCAGCCGAATAATTGAAGCCGAATGAAACGCTCTTTCCCTTTTCTATAGTTCCGTTGTAGTTCTCGTTCTTGACCGTCATTGTGTTTCCCGAAATGCTGAATATTCCGTTCCACTGCGACATCAGCTTTGTGTTGCCGGGGACGGTTACCTTTGCCGTCCAGCTGTTCACCGTATCGCCGTTATTGGTTATAACAATCTCATAACCTCCGCACTTCTTACCGCCCTCTTCCCAGCTGCTCGACTTCTTCCATTGAACAGTGAAATTGCTTGCAGATGAAGCTGGCTTGCTCTGGCTGTTGTTTTTCGTGTCGGCAGTTGACGGTGCCTTTGTTGTATCGGCAGGCTTCTCGGTGTTCTCTGCCTTTGATGTATTTTCCTGCTTTGAAGTATTACTTTCTTCCTGTTCGGAGGTATCGGAAGATGTGTCGCTCTCTGTTACTGAGCTGTCAACGGAAGTAACCTCGGAATTTTCATCAACACTGCTCGTATCCTCAACATACGATACATTGCTTTCGGTCTCCGAATTGCTTCCGACAGACGATAATACACCGCTGTCCTGCGCCGCACAGCCTGCAAGCATAGCCGCCGCAATAAACGCAGCTATCGCACGTCTGATTATAGATTTTTTCATATTTCCTCTTTCGGTCGTGATATTAAAACAGCCCTCACGAATGAGGGCTGTCGTTATTCGTTAATCTTTTTAAGATTACTTTCTCTTCTTAGCAACTACTACTGCACCTGTTGCGAGGAGTGCAACACCTGCAACTGCTGCAACGCCTTCAACACCTGTGTTTGTGTTGGGCTTTGTAGAATCGCCTGCTGTGGGAGCTGTTGTGTCAGCGGGAGCTGTTGTATCAGCAGGAGCTGTTGTATCAGCAGGCTGCTGAGCGTCAAGACCTGAAACTGTAAATTCAATCTCTAAAGACTTTGTGGGGTATGCACCGTTATAACCATCTTTCTTAAGAGCATCGTTCCAGATGTTAGCGAACAGAACCTTAGTATGACCTGACTTCTTACCGTCTTCTGTATCAATGATAGGATCAGCAACTTCTGATGTTACTGTACCGTCAACGATAATCTTGCAGTCAGAGAACTTAGCGATAGATTCACCGTCTTCGCCTGCGTCCTTGTTGAAAGGAATATCTGTTGAAACGAACAGAAGGTTGAATGCAGATGCACTGTCAAGTGCCCAGTCAAAGTCAGTAATACCAACCTTGTATGTGCCGTCCTTGTCGATCTGTACATCTGTGTATGTAGCAGGAAGAACATAGCCGGCATTACCACCCGGCATATCATCATCGAATTTGTCTTCATACTGAGGGAATGTTTCGGGATCGTTGCCGCCCCATACGATTACGCTGTTGAAGTACTTGCCGTCTGCAACGTCCTTACCATATGAAGCGTCATCAAAAGAGTTTCTGAATGAGTAGGGTGCTGTCTGGAAACCGATATAAGCATTATAAGTTTCTGCTGCTGCGCCTACTGTAAGTGTGCCTGCTACTGCCATTGCAGCTGCTGCACCGATGAATCTTTTCATCTTCATTTTAATTACCTCCAAACAAATTGTATATGTTTCATTCTTATGAGTGTTGTTAAAAGTTTACAACATCCTCAATAAATTAATTATAACCTCTGCCCACCAAAAAATCAATTTGCATTTTTCACACATTTACCACATAACTTTTAGTTATTTTGTACAATCAGGTTATCAAGTTATAACGCAGACCATTCTCGATTGTCACCCATTTGTGCAGTTTGGTTGACACAAAGCGCTGTCGGTGGTATTCTGTTAAAGTCGTTTGACAAAATGGAAAGGAAACAAAAAATATGAACAGACAGAAAATCACAACAATCGTACTTTGTGCGCTCTTTGCGGCAATTACGGCAGTACTTTCGCAGATAGCGATACCGATGCCCTCCGGCGTACCGGTTACATTACAGACCTTTGCAATAGCCCTCTGCGGCTTTTATCTCTGCACGGCAAGAGCAACCGTTTCAACGGTCGTTTATGTTCTGCTCGGTGCGGTAGGCGTTCCCGTATTCAGCGGCTTCAAGGGCGGAATTGCTTCAATAGTAGGTCCTACGGGCGGATTTATAATCGGCTTTATCGCTATGGCGGCCATCAGCGGAATCGCATTCAGAAATATGCCCGAAAAGTTCCGTATACCGCTTAGAATAGCAATGGGCATCTTAGGCGTTGCCGCTTGCCATATCTGCGGATTTGTACAGTACGCTCTCGTTGCAGGCAAGGATCTGTTATCCAGCTTCCTGCTCGTATCCGCTCCCTATCTTATAAAGGATATAGCAAGCGTAGTTCTCGCATACTTTGCCGCTCTCGCAATTTCAAAGGCTCTGAAAAGAACAGGCTTTGCTCCAAGCGAACAGGCGTAATTGCAATATATTTATAAACATTAAAGGCAGTGCCGAGCGGCGCTGTCTTTTTGTTTTTATAATAACAAGCACAAAGTAAAAAACAATTTACTGCTCCCTCATAAAAGGTAAAATTGACATAAAATCCGAACAATTAAAACCATACACGTTTTAATACCCGCCGATAACGCAAGCCTCGCCAACCTCAGACAATTCCAAAGGCGAAATTTACAGTGACTTTCAGTCACCGCCGTTTCGCTACCCTGCGGATAACTCAGACATTTCCAAAGGCGGAATTTGAAGCGGCACATTGCCGCAGGAGGAATTTACAGTGACTTTCAGCCACCCGCCCTGCTTTGACTTTTCTTCTGTTAAGTGCTATACTCTATAAATAGAAAGACAAAACACGGAGATACTATAAATGGATAACAAATACGAAGAACGGCTCGGCACAGCCTCGATGCTGCCTCTCATACTTAAAATGGCACTGCCGGGCTTTGCGGCACAGCTTATAAACCTGCTGTACAGCATAGTTGACAGGGTCTTCATCGGACACATAGAGCTTATCGGCACAGATGCGCTGGCAGGTATCGGTGTTACAAGCTCGATAATCATTCTTATCTCGGCATTTTCACAGATAGTCGGCGGTGGCGGCGCACCGCTTGCCTCAATAGCGCTCGGCAAGGGCGACCGTGAAAGAGCGCACAGGATACTCGGCAACGGCTTTTCGCTGCTCGTGCTGTTTACTGTAGTAACATCGGGCATAACCTACATCTTTATGGAGCCCCTGCTCCGCCTTATCGGCGCAAGCGACGCTACTATCGGCTATGCCACAGACTACCTCTCGGTATACCTTACAGGCACGCTGTTCGTAATGTTCGCAACCGGACTTAATTCGTTCATAAATGCACAGGGCAGACCCGGAATTTCAATGATAGCCGTAATAATCGGCGCAGTCCTCAACATAGGCCTTGATCCGCTTTTTATCTATGTATTCGGTATGGGCGTAACGGGCGCCGCTCTCGCAACGGTAATATCGCAGGCGGTAAGTGCCTTTATAATAGTCGGTTTTCTTGTATCCGACAAAGCGACTTTGAAAATAAAGCCGAAATATCTTAAGCCCGATATAAAAATAATCGGCTCGCTGTTTGCTCTTGGCATCGCCCCGTTTATAATGGCAAGTACGGAAAGTCTTGTCGGCTTCGTTCTCAACGGCTCGCTGAGCGCATACGGCGATATATACGTCAGCACCCTTACGGTAATGCAGAGCGCAATGCAGTTTGCCGCCGTGCCTCTGAGCGGCTTTGCGCAGGGCTTTGTTCCGATAGTCAGCTACAATTACGGCAAGGGCAACACCGACCGTGTCCGCCTCTGTTTTAAATATTCCGTGATAATTATGTTCTCATTCTTCGCCCTGACAAACCTGTTTATGATTACCTTTCCCGAATTTGTCGCAGGAATGTTCACAGACGACACCGCACTTATAAAAACAGTCGGCAGAATGATGCCTCTTTTCCTTACAGGCATGACCATATTCGGACTTCAGCGTACCTGCCAGAATATGTTTGTTGCTCTCGGTCAGGCTAAAATTTCACTGTTCATAGCCCTTCTGCGTAAAGTGATACTGCTTATCCCTCTCGCTCTTATCCTGCCGAATTTTCTCGGTGTAAAGGGCGTATATCTCGCAGAATCCGTAGCGGATGCAACCTCGGCGATCTGCTGTACCGTTATCTTCGCTCTTACCTTCCGCAAGATACTCAAAAAGCGTGAGCAGACATAAATTAAACAATCAAGCGGTCACAGGGAAAGATACAGCCCCGTGACCGCTTTTTCTTATACGATTTTCAAGCACCGCCCGCACGTTTCCCGTGCCGGCGGTGCTTTTATGTTTATTTATTGAATATCAGAATTTTTTGTTTTTCTATATCAAATACAGCCATACTCTCCTCACTTATATTTGTGAGTATGAGCCACTTTTCGCTTGCATTATGAATACCCGAATATCCGTCCGCCGTCTTTTCTCCTTTTGCTTCAATATCACTCGTTTTATAGAGCGAATTTTCGCTTATATAATAAAAACTGCCGTCCGCATATGTAACATCATCTATGTATTCGGGCACGTTTTTAACATATTCCCCGAACTTTATAACGACCTGTCCGTCTGTACTGCTGTAGCCTATGATAATATCATCACTGCACACCTGACAGGAAGGAACCGCAAGTGATGATTTATCACTTATTGTCTTATCAACGGACAGATCGCTTTCACTTATCCGGACTATCCCATCGTCCCCCTGAACGTATATGTAATTATCATAAATACCCACATAGTCGCTGCAGCTTTTATCGTATACTGTCTGCCTTATCCCGGTAAGCGGATCAAGTCTTATCGGTCGGCGTTCATAATCATAGCCGTAGATATATCCCTTATGAGCATAGAAATTGCTGAAATCATCAAACGCCGCATAAGTGTCTTCGTTTATAAGCGGCTCGCCGTTTTTAATATCCGTGTTATTTTCATTATACTGCTTTATTCTGACAGTATGCTTTACCTCGCCCGCAAAATTCAGATAGTACACAGTCGAATATGATATATCGCCATCATAGCAGTCACGGTTTTTTGCTCCCTCCTGCGACATCATTATAAACCCTGCGGGGATAACGCCGTAGTTTGTCGCAGGCACACCGCTGTTGTGAATGTTAAGTGCTGTATCGGTTACCTGCTCATAATCGATCACTTTCGTTACCGTGAGTGCTTTTGTGTCATACTCCCATATGCCTGGGTGTTCCGAATAATCCGGGATATAAAAGCAATCCCCCTGCGTTTTTACGAAAAACGGATTTGTGTTTCCCGTAGTTTCATAAAACGTGCAGTCAAAGCTGTCCACACAGCCCGACATACAAAGCGCGGTAACTATTGCCGCCGCAATTATTGCTGTTATTCTTCGTTCTTTCATAATACCTCCACATTACCTGATTTTATCCGAGCTTACCGCAGTGAAAACAGCGAGCATCACCGTGAGTATAACCGTTACCGCCATATGAAGCCAAAGCGAATCATATCCTCCGAGCCACACCGCATTCAATATATGCGTATCTATATCGGCAAAGCCGAGCGGCAGAAAACAGCTTACTGACGGTACGGTAGCTTTCAGCACCGCAGACAGCATAAGTATCCCGAGCGAAATTGTGAAATAGCGGTATGTGTCCCTTGCCGCTTTTGCGATGATGAAAAATATGCAGAACATATTTACCGCTGTCATAATTCTGAACGCAAGTGAACATACAAGATAATTCCCGAGTGAAAGCTCTGTAAAGCAGGTCGTGAATTTTTTAATTCCCTGTATCATCAGTGAAAACAGATCCCCCGACATCATAACATCGGATATCACCACATCTGCGGCAAACGAAATAACCGTAATCACTACCGTCAGCACAAACCAGAACCAAAACCTCAGCCTTGTCGTTTTACTTCCGTTCGCCGTTATCACTTCACATTTGTCCGTGCCAAGCTCAAAGCTGCGCAAAAATCCAAGTGCCGCTATAAGCAGTGCCGTTACAGCCGTAAGATCAAACCCCGTGATATTATAATAGCTGTCCCACACCTCGTTTATCACAAGAGATGGTGTATCAAGCCTTTTATACGCATCAAGATTATCATAATAGCGTTCTGAGGGTACATCGTGCGTTATGCCTGTGCCGTATTTCGCATTATCTATATATTCCTGAGCCTTCTGCAAGGTATACAGGTTTCCGTCAAGTATAAAGCCGATATTCTTCTCCTTATCAAGCTTCGTCTGAAGAGCGACAGGGTCGCTGCTTTCAAGGATAGCCTTCTGACTTTCCTCGACAGCTATCTCATCAAGCTTTGCTTCAGCCGCATTATGTTCCATACCCGCCACTGTCTGTGCTCTCACGCAAGCGTCCTGATAAAGCCTTGCGTTTCCGCTGTCATTTTTCAAAAACGGTTTGACCATAATTATCACAAGCAGCATCGCTGATACTGCTATAAGCTTGCCGCCCGCATCAAACCGCAAAAACGCTTTAAACATCACACTCCGCCTTTCCGAAAGTTACAGATGTACCTGCTGATGTACGAACTCTGCACAGAATGCGCCCCGTTATAATAACAATGGCAGTAACAGCTGAAAACGCCGCAATAAAACAAGCCGTGCACAGCACTATATCCGGCACTGCGATATTAAATATCACCGTCAGATCTGCTCTGTCAAAGCAGTCTGCAAAATTTCCCGTAACAAACCGACCGAGCGCTCCTACCGCCGTATCTCCCGCAGTCACATATGCCGTATAAATCGGAAAAGCCGATACGATACCGCACACCGCCGCAGATATGACATCAAGCGGACAAATAGCGGAAATAAATGCGAACAGCGAAAATGCAAGCAGATAATAGCAATATCTTGCCGCCGCCATAACAAGCAGATACTGCCATACGTTAAGCGGGAACACAGAATACGCCGCACTCTTAAGCACCTGGCACGGCATAAACAGCACATCGGCAGTGCCCGCCCCCGATAATATGAACAGAAGATACAAAACGCAGTACAAAATATACGCCGCAGTCATAATAACAAGGTGGGATAAGTACTGCACGGCAAAGAACTTCCCCGCCCCGCATTTTGTCGTTTTAATGAAATCAAGATATCCCGACTGTCTGTAGCCCGAATACATACGACAGCACAGCACCGCCACGAAAAATATGAACAGCACATCCTTTGCAAAGCTCTCCGAAAATATATCCGCACTGACAAGCGGTGCTATACTGTCGGGTTTTTCGGGAATTTCAGAGATATAGGAAAGTATTTTTTCACTTTTGATCTTGTCGGCATTGCTTGTGCCGGTTCTTGCAAGCATTCGCTCGTTTATCGTCCTTTTTTCGCTCAGCCGCTCCTCATATCTCAGCATAGGAGCATAATAATCGTACATATCCGACATCATTTCATAGTCGTTTATAACCGTATCGGCAAATCTTCCCGGCATTGAATACTGACGATTCCGCCATATATTCTCTGCTTCACTGAAAGAATAATCACCCGCAAGCAGAGCCATCAGCTTATCCTCCGACAGATCATCTGTATCTATCCCCTCAAGGTTATCTATAGAAAAAAACTTATTGCGCGCGCTTTCATAATCGGCAGGATATTGTGTCAAAAATTCATCGGCGGTCATTTTGCTTACATATTTCTGTTCATATACATTCCACTTAAACGCCTCAGCCGACGAGGTGTACAGATATATAAACGCTATGCTTACAACCATTATAAAGGCAAATGCGGCTGACGGCAGTCGTTCACGGAGCATCGTTTTAAGCATAAGCTCCGCCCTTTCCGATAACCTCCAGATAATAACGTGACATATCCTCAATGCCCTCGTTTTTCCGACTTACTATCACCTTTCCGTTATCGATTATGTGCACCGTATCCGAAATATCCTCGATATCGGAAACTATATGCGTAGACACTATCACTATGGCGTTTTCTCCGAGCGACTTTATTGTCTTTTTCAGCTCCTCACGCTCCGCAATATCAAGTCCCGCGCTCGGCTCGTCAAGAATTATCACCTGCGGCTCGTTCATTATTGTCTGTGCTATAAAAACACGCTGTCTGAGTCCGCCAGATAATTCCTTCAGCTTTTTAGCTTTACAGTCAAGCACATTCAGCCTTTTGAGAGAATTATCGATAACCGCCTGTCTGTCCTTGCCGCTCATTCCTTTCAGTGCCGCATTATAAAGCATATAGTCATTCACCGTCACAGACGGGAAATAGGGCTGATGCTGAAACAGCACAGACATCACCTTGCGATACTCCGTCCCGAGCGAACAAATCTCCCTGCCGTCATAATACACCGCGCCGCCTGTCGGCGACAGAGCGGTACTTATTATATTCATCATAGTGGATTTTCCGCTTCCGTTAGCGCCGAGCAATGCGTTTACCCCGACCGTAAAATCAAGCGTGACCGCGTCCAATGCTTTCTTGCCTTTATAGCTTTTAGTCAGATTTTCTATATGTAACAGTGGCATTTTCTTTCCTTTCATCAAACGTCCGTAAAGCGGGTATGCTCTACAAGACCGATAACAGTCTGCTTATCCTTACTGCACGAATAAATCATAATGCAATCGTCATATACGATACAACAGCAATGCCGACCGTCACCTGTCGCATAGTAAAACCCGCTGTGTCCGTTTATCGTTATGTCAGTCGGCAGAACCGATGCGCTTTCCGTGTTTATGCATATGTCACCCTTGAATACACTCGCGACCCACTGCGATATTATAACATCGCCGCCGTTTTTATCGGTATAATAAACGCTGTAATTGGTATCGGTATCGCACAAAATCTGCTCGCTGTATCCGAAAAGTGCATCTTCTATTGTGTAACGGCTCGTCAGTGTTTCGGGATACCCGCTTATATCGCCGAAATAATATACCTGCGACTGCTCTTTATGCGGTGTTAAATTGAACCCGCCCGCGCTTATATAATCGGTAAAGCCGACAATATACTAAATAGCGATCACGGTCATAATAAAAGCGTACTTCATTGCCCTGCGCTGATACACTGTATGTATATCAGCCGATCTGCGCACCCGTGCGTATTTTCTGATTATTCTTTTTCTGCGTCTGATGTAACGCTTTGAAAAGCTGTGCTCCGCCTCTTTACCCGGAACAGCCTCAGCAAACTCACTGAGGATATAATCTCTTATCCTGCTATCCGTACAGTTCATATCTTCACCCCTTTATAAGCTCTTCGATCGCGATTATAGCCTTATCCTGCCTGTAGCGTACCGTACCGAAAGTAACACCGAGCAGCTGTGCGGTTTCCTTAAGCGTATATCCCGCGACATATCTCAGCAGTATGACCTCCTTGAGCTCATAGGGCAGACTGTCGAGTATCGCCTTAAGCTCGCTGTTGCTGAGCTCCGAGGTATCGGGCAGCTGAGAACCTATGGTGTTTTCATTCAGTTCGACATTCCCGCTTTCGTACTTTTTCTTATGTCTGTAGCGGTCAATAGCAATATTGCGTGTTATCACGCCGAGAAGTGTCTTTGTCTTAGCATCGGCGGAAAAATCATACTCGCCGAGATTTTTTATGATGCGCAGAAACGCCTCATGTACCGTATCCTCTGCGTCCTGTTCGTTATGAAGCACCGAAAACGCAACGGCATACATATACCGCTCATAGCCGTTATATAGCCTTTCTATGAGCGATTTATCCTCCGCCGTTTCGGCAAGCGATATGTAAAAACTAAGCGTTGTAATCATTCCTTTAAGCTTGATAAAACCATTGTAATATAAAAGGTGAGCAGCTGTCAATCAAATAAATTTCTCTCTTGTCTTATGTAACGAAGCTGAAAGCCGATTTTGCGGTTCGGTTTTTATTTTCCGCCTTTTGCACAAAAACAGCAGTCGGAAATTGTCAGTTATAACGAAAAAACGCACAGGTGATAATGCTGTGCGTTTTGAACCGACCGCCTGCACGTTTCCCGTGCAGGCGATGCTTTTATGTTTATTTCAGGAACTCGGCAAATATGCGACCGAGTATGTGGTACTGCCGCTGTAATTGTTCTCTGGCTGTGCAAAATTGCTTCTATTATATGCCGGAGCGTTTATTCTGAGCTGCGGATTATTTCTACAGGTCGTTTTTTACTCATCATTCTTATTGGAATTACAGATGAAACAAGCGTAAGAGCTACGGTTATCAGAGGGATGATAAGACAGATTGCTATGTTAGGTATTATTATATTAAACGGATTCTCTGCAAGTGAAGCGGCGTACATATTGTTGATATATATTGTCAGTACAACATCCATCACATAGGAAACAATAAGAGCTATCAGAGCTATTATTATTGTTTCTGCCACAAATATCCTTACAGTGTCGTTTCTCGTCACGCCGATTGAACGAAGGATACCGATCTGTCTGCTGTTTGAATTGATACTGAAGGTGATAAAGGAAAATAATACAAGCACGGTTATTGAAAGTGCTATAAAAAGCAATATCTGAAGCACGGGCATAAGAGAAATTACCATATCTCTGACGGAGTATATCAAGCGCACGGAAGGTTCATTTATTATGACATCAAGGTCGTTTGAAATTTTTACAAGCTCCTCGTGAGTCATTTCCGTCAGACTGAGTCCACAGTCTGTGAAAAACAGATTGTCAAAGTAATAATCGTAAAGCTCGTTATATACATCTTGGTAAAAAATAATGTCTGTATTGTTTATCTCCTGCAACGTATCTGTACTGTATACGCCAACCACTTTTACATTGCCGATAAAATCATATACGTTTATGCTGTCGCTGTAATAATTGCAGAATTTATCAGCATACATATCGACATATTCAAATTCTGTCGGCACAAAATCCACGTCGGAGTCATCCTGCGATGTCTGTAACTGCTCAGAATTTGTAGCAGTATCATCAGTCTGTAGTATATACCTGTTATAGAATATGTCCGATACCATTACCTCATTTTCTTTTGAAGGTATTTCTCCTGCAATTATAAGTTCCTTGCTGCTTTTTATTTCGTCGCTTCCGCAGCAATAAATATCCGGATAAAGTTTGAAGTCCAGATCCTTGTTCGGCATAGTAAAGTTTGCATATTCCAATTGCAGCTGTTTGTTCTTAGCCTTAAAGAGCTCTACAAAGGCTTCGGTTACAACAGCGACCTCATAATCACGCTTTGCGTGATATTCAGTGTACATATCCGTATAAGCGTATTTTTTCTTATACTTATAATTATACGCTATGTAGTCGGTTCTGAGGATACCGCATACTTTCATTTCAACTCCGGATACATAAACTGTCTGACCGACTGCATCTCCTTCTCCGGATAATATTTCTTTAGCCAGATAATCCGTAATAACGATGTCATTAGGTGACTCGGGCGGTTTTCCTTGCGCAAGCTGATCCTCCGTATATACAAGCCCGTTATCAATTACATAATTGATTGAACCATTGAAATCCGAAATTACAGGCGTTCCGTCGCTGTCGATCCGATATATGTTACCCGGCTTGTCTGTTATTTTAAAGACATTGACCCCTGTATAATTGTCATTCAACAGAGAGTTGAAAAAACAGCCGTTTGTAAGAGCTTTGCTGTGATTTTCATATAAGGAGTCCGAATAAGTCACTTCCTTTTGAAGATAAACCTCCTCTATGCCATATCTGTCAAGATAGTCAGTCATTACAGTGCCGTAATTGAATTCCGACATATGTAATGTTGCCATAAGCAACGTCAGCGACAGGCTGAACAAAAGTGTGACAAAAAAAGCACGCATAGGTCTTGACGAAAAGTTTTTTGCCGCAAAATAAGTTATTCTTTTGGCAGGCAATCTTTTTACTTCCGGGGAAACGCGCTTCTTTTCCGTCTTTACGGAGGAACTTTCTGCTATTGTATCTTTTTGCAGTTTAAGCTCTAAGCTTCGTTTTTTATTGAGCAATGAAAGAATAAACTCCGAAAACTCCTTTTCGGTAGAGAATGACAGTGAACGCTCGCTTTCGTCATCGCTGTATACCACACTGAAGGTTTCCTTCTGCTCATCGTTGCCTTTGATACTGTCAACGCAACCATCAGACAGCCGTATTATAGTATCGCCGTATTCCTTTGCTATATTTTCATCGTGGGTGATAATTATTACAAGACAATTTTCGGATATGCTTTTGAGAAGCTCGATTATCCGCGTTCCTGTCTGACGGTCAAGGTTTCCCGTAGGCTCATCGGCAAGTATTATACACGGATTTTTTACAAGCGCTCTTGCGATAGCCACTCTTTGTCTTTGACCTCCGCTGAGCTCGGTTACTTTACGGTTTTCGTATTCTTCAAGATTGACATATTCCAGTACTTCTTTAATTTTTTTGTCGATAGCGTCTTTATTGTTTCCCTTCTGAATTTCCAGCGCTACAGCAATGTTATCATATACCGTCATTGATTCGATCAGATTATAGTTCTGAAAAACTATGCCTGTTTCGATGTTCCTGTATTTGTCCATTTCTGCTTCGCTGAATTTACTGATATCTTCGCCTAGAAAAAACACGCCTCCCTCTGTCAGCTGGTCAAGTCCGGACAAAATATTAAGAAGAGTGGTTTTTCCACTACCACTCTTTCCTAATATAAAGGTCAGTCCGTTTTCTTTAAAGCTTATATCAACGCCGTTTAAGGCAACAACGTCGCCTGATTGCGCCTTGTAAATCTTTTTAGCCTTGTTTACGGATAACATTTTAGTCCTCTCTGATTATTCTTTCAATTAAGATAAATACGCTTTCTCCAAGTAACTCGGGATTGTTGGTTTCATAATATTCCAGTGAGGTTCCATCCCACAAGCCGTCTGTTTCTATAACAGTCTCGCCGGAATGGCGTAAAGCAAAACCGATGTCACCTTCAACAATATGCTCTGTTGCAAAGCCGTTTGCTATGAAGGCATCCATATGTTTGCGCCCGGTATAAAATAAGGCATAGTCGCCTTCGAGAACATATTTTTTCAAAACGGCAATATCATCATCGGTAAGATCTGTTTTATCATACAGGTCATTGAATACAATAACCTTGTATTTCTTATCTGATTTCAGGTTTTCCTCCGACAATTTGTCAATCTGCTTGAACTTTACATTCTTTCGAAATTTGCAGTCCTCTCCGTAAACAAAAATGTCAGTTGGATAGGTAGTCAGCGTGGACTGAATTATCTGGTCATAAGAATCAAGGTTATCGTTATTATTCTTGATTTCTACCTGAAAATTGCCATTAGAATCAAAACCTATTTCTACATTTCCCGTAAGAACAAGCGTTGCTGTAATCAGAGCAACTATTACGATTATAGAGCCAATTATTACAAGTAATATTTTTATAACTTTCTGCTTCATTTCTGCTCCTTATTTAAAAACACACGCCTGACATAAGCGATATAATTAATTTGCGTAATTTTTCCATATATGGCCTCACTTTCTAAAGGCATATTGCTTGTTGCCATTATATACTATTATTTCGATATTGTCAACCCATTTCAAAAAGTTACATTAATTTTATAATATCCCACAATCAGTATCTTTAATATGAATTGATTTTGTAATTTCTTTGCAGAAAATATGAAACAAAATCACGAAAACATCTATATAATCTTCTCTGCAATATCTGCACCCGGCTTATTTGCTGTAAGCCGGGTTATTGTGATTTCCCTGTTTCTCTGAAGTACCATTCCGGATTATATATAGTTTTCTGACAGTCGGAAAGACTTCACCTTCCCCGCCGCTTTCACCGCCGGCTTCCTGCACCTGCCGAAATGATCAAAAGCAACAGCCCGACTGAATCAGCCGGGCTGTTGCAGATACATACAACAAAAAATCCCGTGCAAAATACACGGGATTAAACTTGGTACACCTTCAGGGACTCGAACCCAGGACCCACTGATTAAGAGTCAGTTGCTCTACCAACTGAGCT
>ENA-OWPL01000728-OWPL01000728.1-human-gut-metagenome-genome-assembly--contig:-NODE-728-length-21689-cov-39.278728_pt1 | contig 21689 bp, 17 predicted proteins | sample MGYA00248263_ERZ651844 | MGnify/ENA primary metagenome ERZ651844 (study PRJEB26924, sample SAMEA4378256) | human gut metagenome | biome: human gut; feature: human-associated habitat; material: faeces...
GCGACCCTAAGTATTACCATTGGACTCAGTGGGCTTTCCAGAAGATGTTCAACTCTTTCTTCTGCAACGCTTGCCAGAAGGCTCAGCCTATCGAGAAACTTATCAAGCACTTCGAGGAGAAGGGTTCTGCAGACCTCGACGTGGCTCAGAACGAGCAGCTCGACTTTACCGCTGAGGAGTGGAAGGGCTACGACGACGTGAAGAAGCAGCAGGTATTGATGAACTACCGCATCGCTTACCTCGGCGAGACTATGGTAAACTGGTGCCCTGGATTGGGTACTGTACTTGCCAATGACGAGGTGGTTAACGGCGTGAGCGAGCGTGGCGGCTACCCTGTCATCCAAAAGAAGATGCAGCAGTGGTGCTTACGTACTTCTGCCTATGCTCAGCGTTTGCTTGACGGACTGGACACCATCCAGTGGAGCGACAGTATCACCGAGACTCAGAAGAACTGGATTGGTCGTTCTGAGGGTACAGAGGTGGTATTCTCTGTCAAGGACAGCGACGTGAAGTTTACCATCTTCACCACCCGTGCAGATACTATGTTTGGTGTAACCTTCATGGTTTTGGCTCCAGAGAGCGAGTACGTTCAGCAGGTGACGACCCCTGAGCAGAAGGAAGAGGTAGAGAAGTACCTCGACTACGTGAAGAAGCGCACCGAGCTGGACCGTATGGCCAACCACAACGTAACAGGTGTATTCTCAGGTAGCTACGCCATCAACCCATTCACAGGCGATGCCATCCCTGTATGGATTTCAGAATATGTATTGGCAGGATATGGTACAGGTGCCATCATGGCTGTGCCAGCTCACGATAGCCGTGACTATGCCTTCGCTAAGCACTTTGGCTTGCCTATCATCCCTCTTATCGAGGGTGCCGACGTATCAGAGGAGAGCTTCGATGCCAAGGAAGGTATCGTAACCAACTCACCTGTAGAGGGCAAGGCTAGCGCAGATGGATTCTCTCTCAACGGCTTGACCGTGAAGGAGGCTATCGCCGCTACCAAGAAGTATGTTACCGAGAAGGGTATCGGTCGTGTAAAGGTAAATTATCGCTTGCGTGATGCCATCTTCTCTCGTCAGCGTTACTGGGGTGAGCCATTCCCTGTATATTACAAGGACGGTATGCCACAGATGGTACCAGAGGAGTGCTTGCCACTCGAATTGCCTGAGATTGAGACCTATAAGCCAACTGAGACAGGCGAGCCACCATTGGGGCGTGCGAAGAAGTGGGCTTGGGATGCAGAGAAGAAGCAGGTGGTTGACAAGGACTTGGTTGACAACAAGACTGTATTCCCATTGGAACTCAACACCATGCCAGGTTTCGCAGGTTCTTCTGCTTACTATCTGCGCTATATGGATCCTCACAACGATGAGGCACTCGTAGGCAAGAAGGCTGATGAGTACTGGCAGAACGTGGATCTCTACGTAGGTGGTTGCGAGCATGCTACCGGTCACTTGATTTACTCCCGTTTCTGGAACAAGTTCCTCTTCGACCTCGGCGTAAGCTGCAAGGAAGAGCCATTCCAGAAGTTGGTGAACCAGGGTATGATTCAGGGTCGCTCCAACTTCGTATATCGTATCAACAGCGATGACCACGACAAGGCTCCAGTCTTTGTAAGCTATAACTTGAAGAAGGATTACGACGTAACTCCTATCCACGTGGATGTCAACATCGTAAGCAACGACCAACTCGACATCGAGGCATTCAAGGCATGGCGCCCTGAGTATCAGAACGCTGAGTTCATCTTGGAAGATGGCAAGTACATCTGCGGTTGGGCTATCGAGAAGATGAGTAAGAGTATGTTCAACGTGGTGAACCCAGATATGATCGTAGAGAAATATGGTGCTGACACCTTGCGTCTCTATGAAATGTTCTTGGGTCCTGTGGAGGCAAGTAAGCCTTGGGACACCAACGGTATCGATGGTTGCCACCGCTTCTTGAAGAAGTTCTGGGGCTTGTTCTACGAGAACCGCACCGACAACTTCTTGCCATCAGACGAGGCTGCCAAGCCAGAGAGCTTGAAGAGCGTACATAAACTCATCAAGAAGGTATCAGAAGACATAGAGAAGTTCTCTTACAATACTTCTATCTCTGCCTTTATGATTGCCGTCAACGAGCTCGGTCAGCAGAAGTGCCACAACAAGGAACTCTTGAAGGATCTCGTCATCCTCATCGCTCCATTCGCTCCACATATCGCTGAGGAGCTTTGGGCAGCATTGGGCGAGCAGGGCAGCGTATGCGACGCTCAGTGGCCAAGCTACAACGAGGAATATCTCAAGGAGAACGATATGCAGCTCACCATCTCATTCAATGGTAAGGCTCGTTTCCAGATGTCATTCCCTGTGGATACTCCAAACGACGAGATTCAGAAGCAGGTTTTGGCAGACGAGAAGAGCCAGAAGTACTTGGAGGGATTCAATGTGCTGAAGGTAATCATCGTGCCTAAGAAGATTGTCAACGTAGTATTGAAGAAGTAATAACTCTATATGCGGAAGGTCGCCTTTTTATGGGGCGACCTTCTGTTCTTTAAAATCTAAACGAGGAAAAAATATGCAAATAGCTATCAATCAAAACATCAAGAACGAGTGCAAGGATTATTTCAACATCACCCTTGGACTTATGTTATATACGTTTGGTTTCACCGTATTCTTGTTGCCTTACCAGATTGTGACAGGTGGCGTAACGGGTTTGGCAGCAGTCATTTACTATGGTACGGGCATACCTATCTATTTGTCATATTTTGTCATCAACGTCATCTTGTTGGCATTGGCATTGAAAATATTGGGTTTGAAGTTCATGCTCAAGACCATCTATGCCATCTTCATGCTGTCCTTCATGCTCGCCGTGGCACAAGACTGGGCTACAGGACCGAATGGGGAACTGACGCAAGTGCTGGGCGAGGGACAAGACTTCATGTCGCTCGTCATCGGTTGCTGCTGCACCGGTCTTTCGCTTGCCATCGTATTCTTAAACAATGGTAGTACGGGAGGAACGGACATCATCGCCGCCGTGGTCAACAAGTATCACAACATCTCATTGGGTCGTGTGCTCATCTTCGTGGATTTCATCATCGTGGGCAGTTCTTTCTTCGTTTTCGATGCCAAACCTGGCTATGAGACGATAGATGCCGTGAGAAAGGTGGTGTTCGGTCTCTGTACGATGGTCATCGAGAACTTGATGCTCGACTATGTGATGAATGCCAGAAGAGAGAGTGTGCAGTTCTTGATATTCAGCAAGAAATACCAGGAGATAGCCAATGCCATCGGTATGCAGATGGATCATGGTGTGACGATTCTCGATGGTCATGGTTGGTACACCGGACAGGAGATGAAGGTACTCTGTATCCTTGCCAAGAAGAATGAGAGCACCTATATCTTCCGTATCGTCAAGATTATCGACCCGAACGCCTTCGTGAGCCAAAGCTCTGTCATCGGTGTATATGGCGAGGGATTTGATGAGATGAAAGTGAAAATCAAGAAGAAAGATATAGAAAAATTGAAATAATGAAAATAGTATTTGCAACGAATAATCAACATAAGCTACAAGAGATACGTGACATCTTGGGTAGTGACTTCGAGGTAGTATCTCTCAAGGAGATAGGATGTGACGTGGATATTCCTGAGACGGGCAACACCTTGGAAGAGAATGCCTTGCAAAAGGCACAGTATGTGTATGACCATTACCATATCAGTTGCTTTGCCGACGACACAGGGTTGGAGGTAGAGGCATTGGATGGCGCACCAGGCGTTCACAGTGCTCGCTATGCAGAGGGTACCGACCATGATAGCGAAGCCAACATGGCAAAGTTGCTCCGTGAATTGGATGGCAAGGAGAATCGCCAGGCTCGTTTCCGCACAGTTATCTGCTACATCGAGAAGAAGGATGTATGCCCATGCGGTTGTACCAGCATCAAGAAGGTACACCAGTTTGAGGGTATCGTGAAGGGGCGCATCGCCACGGAGAAGCACGGTACTGAGGGATTCGGCTATGATCCAATCTTTGTACCAGAAGGCTACGACAAGAGTTTCGCTGAACTGGGCGAGGAAGTGAAGAATGGTATTAGCCACAGAGCAAGAGCCGTGGCGAAATTGGTGGAATATCTGAAGAAATGATCAATACTCTTTCGATATTAATCCCTACATATAATCATATATGTACTGAGCTTGTGGAATCTCTGCAAGCTCAGGCTTCATCATTGCCCAATCTAGAATATGAGATATTGGTTGCTGACGATGGTTCTACGGATGAATACACTATCGAAGAAAACAGAATAATCAACCAACTAGACAACTGTCGATATATCGAAAGAGAAACGAATGTAGGCAGGGCTGCCATTCGCAACTTTTTGGCACAACAAGCTAAGCATCCTTGGCTGCTGTTCATAGATAGTGACCTAAAAGTAGATAACCCTCTTTTTATAAAAAAATATATTCAGTCTGAAGGGAAAGTGATGGTAGGCGGTTTAAAAATAGGTGGAAATCCTAACGAATTGGCACATAACCTCAGATATAAATATGAGAAGGCATGCGAAAAACAACATGACTATTTACACCGCAAAGAAATAGGCAACAAAGAATTTAGGACAACCAACTTTCTTATATACAAAGAAATTATGAACATTTGTCCATTCGATGAAGATTTCCATTATTATGGCTATGAAGATGTATTGTTCGGCAAAAACATCTGCAATAAAGGATATACTATCATCCATATAGACAATCCTATTTTACTAGATGTTTATGAGACGAATTATCATTTTATCCAGAAAACCGAAGAAGCTTGCAGAACATTATATCAATTCAGAAAAGAACTAAAAGGATATTCTAAATTGATAGATTATTCGGAAGCCATCAATCGAATGCTCATTATCAAACCCCTATTGAATCATCTTTTTCCATTGGTCGGTTTACACATAAAAGCAAGACTAACAGGCAATAATCCGAGCGTTTTTTTGTTAAACATATATAAGCTATTATATTATATTCATTTAGACCTCAAATAACCCAATGAATAAAAAGATATTATATATTCTTCTATTTTTGACATTACAGATGGTATCTACTTCAGCTATGGCTGCCATTGGCGATTGGAAAGCCTATATGGCATACCATGATGTACAAGAAATAGAACAAGCAGGAAACCTGGTATTCGTACAGGCTTCCAATAGTCTGTATGTCTATAATAAGAATGACCAAAGCATCCAGACATTCAGTAAGATGGATTACCTGAATGATTGCGAGATTCAACATATCTCATATAATAAGGTAAGCAAAAAATTACTCATTACCTATACCAATGGCAATATCGACCTCATGAATACCAATAATTATGAGGTAACTAATCTCTCTAATTATCAGAATGCTACCACTACAGGAGATAAAACCGTCAATGATATTTATATGAGTGGCAAATATGCTTATATGAGCAATGGTTTTGGCATTGTTAAACTTAATATGGCAGATTGTGAGATAAGCGACACCTATAATCTTGGCTTTAAAGTAAACTGGTGTGAAATAGATGGAAAAACCATCTATGCCTATAGTGCCACAAACGGAAAATACAGTGCTTCCTTAACAGACAATTTACTTGACAAGAATAATTGGAGTAGAGTAGGAGGGTATTCCGCTAAGCCACAAGAAGACAAGAGCGAGTTAGAGCAACTGGTAAGCACCCTCAATCCTGGCGGTCCAAAATATAACTACTTTGGATTTATCAAGTTTGCAAACAATCAACTCTACACCTGCGGTGGAGGATTCTCATATATGGAACTGTCAAGAAATGGCTGTGTACAGGTATTAAAAGGTGATACTTGGCAAATATACGAAGATGACTTGAAACAAAAAACAGGCTACACTTACATTGATACAGACGTGCTGGACATTGCCCCCGATAATCCACAACATGTATTTGTGGGCGGAAGAACTGGTATGTATGAATTTCTAGATGGAAAACTTGTCTATAACTACACCATTGATAACACAAACAATGTGTTACAGACGGCTAGCACCGTAAACGACCGAACCAATAAGAATTATGTAATAGTAAACGCCTTGAAGTTTGACAAAGAGGGAAATCTATGGGGATTCAATAGCATCAGCCCATCTACCTCCCTGTTTTCATACACAAAAGACAAGGAATGGAAATCATATTCCCAAAGCAAACTGATGTATCAAACTGATAAATCTCTAGAGAATGTCAACAATATGATGATAGATAGCAGAGACCTAATATGGTTTTGCAATAACCATTGGAACTATCCATATCTCTATTGCTATCAACCCTCTACCAATGGCCTCATTGCCTACGAGCAATATATCAATGAGGATGGCACAAACGTACAGCCTCTATACACAAGAGCCATAGCAGAAGACAAAAATCACAACATATGGATAGGTACCTCAGCAGGACCATTATTATTAGAGGCATCTCAAATAACACAGGATTCGCCCATCTTCACCCAAATAAAAGTACCAAGAAATGATGGCACCAACTATGCCGACTATCTGCTAAGCGGAGTAGATATATCTAGTATAGCAATAGACGCTACCAACAGAAAATGGTTTGGTACCAATGGCAATGGCGTATATCTCATCAGCAATGATAACATACAGCAAATCAATCACTTTACCAGTTCCAACAGTCCGTTGTTATCCAATACCATAGAATCTATTTGTATCAACGATGCTACTGGCGAAGTTTTCTTTGGAACAAACAAAGGTCTATGCTCCTATATGAGCGACACAAGCATACAGAACGATGAGATGAACAAAGATAATGTATGGGCTTACCCTAACCCTGTAAAACCAGAATATACAGGACTCATCACCATCACAGGTTTGACACCTAATGCTGATGTGAAAATAGTCACAAGTGGTGGTATCTTGGTAAATCAAAGTAGAAGCAACGGAGGAACATATACCTGGGATGGCAAAGACCAAAAGGGCAGGAAAGTGGCTAGCGGAATCTATATGGTAGAAACAGCCACAAGCACAGGAGAGAAAGGTACTGTTTGCAAAATAGCCATCATCAGATAGTCATAACTCATTATCAACGGATTATAATGACTAGAAAAACATGGATAGACAATCTGCGAGGGTTCTGTATGCTAGCCATCCTGCTGGATCATACAGAATTATACTACGCAGAAAAAAACATCATTGACTACAATCTCTATGTAGTCAATGCACTTGTCATATTCTTTTTTTTGTCTGGCTATCTTATGTATAAAGAGACTACTTTCGACATCAAACATAAGTTGTGTGCCATATGCAAGACTCTGCTCCTCCCTTACTTAATCTTTACCACTCTGATTTCCATCCCCAAAATAATGGTACATGGTGGCCATATTATTCCTCAGAAGATTGCCCTTGATATAATAACAGGACAAGCCTCATGGTTTGTTGCTGCCCTGTGCATATCAGAGTTAATATTTGCACTGACATTATGGATAAGTAAAGGAAAAAATACTGCTATATTAGCCTGTGGTGGGTGCGGATTCGCCGTATCCATCTATTTATCCACAAGAAATCAACCCTACTTCTGGCAGTTGGACAATGCGCTGCAAGCCCTGCTTTTCATGAGTTTAGGCTATCTATATCATAAGTATGAGACAGTTTTCAACCATATTAACAAGACATCATACATATCCTTATTCTTATTATTAATAATAGGTATAAAGATATATGAATATCATCTACATGTGGATATGTTGATATGGAACATCCATATATCCAACTATCCACTATTCTTATTAGATATATCCATCTATACCCTAGCCATCACACAGATATTCAAAAGGATGCCATCTAGCAAGTGGTTAAGTTGGACGGGAAAGCATTCCATCGTCTATTACTTTCTATGCGGTGGCGTGCCATTGATAGTTAGCAAATTGCTCACTAAGTCAGGACTCCCATACAATGGGAATTACCTCTTGGTCATCCTTGCTTTCATGTTAGTTTACTTGATAGCAACCATCATCACATTTCTCATTTACCAGTATGTACCATTTATAGTAGGAAAAAAATATGAATAAAACGACTTGGATACTTTTGGCAGCAATAACATGGATCGTCATGTATTTCTGCTCATACTATACACACTCAGATTGGCGAGTATTGGCTTTCGACCAAGACATATTCTATGTCATTGGGCGCAACTGGGCAGAAGGCAACCTTCCCTATATAACAGCGTGGGATAGCAAAGGGCCTATCATCTTTTTTTTTAACATGTTGGGCTATTTAATAACCAAAAGCGAACAGGGCGTATTCCTATTGCAATACATCAATATGGTGATTACCGTATGTTGCTGCTATTTCATGTCGAATAAATCTTGCGGCAAAAAAGAAGCATGGATATATACCTGTTGTTTTATAGCCAGTTATATGATTATCAACAGTGGTGGAAATCAAGTAGGCGATTGCACTCTACCACTTTCTGCCCTTACCATTTTTCTAACCTATCGGTGGAGTAGAAACGTACAAGATGGTATCATTTCTCATCCTTGGAAATACGCTATCTGCTATGGTCTTTACTTTGGTGCTTGCCTACTTTCCAGACTCACTAATGCCATGGTGCTTTGCTCAAGCATCTTAGTGATTGTCTGTGTACTATCCTATCATAAGCAATGGAATAATCTCCTCAAGAATGCCTTGGCATTTATCATAGGAAGTGGTATCATCATCCTTCCATTTGCCATATACTTTGGCTACCACCATGCCCTCTACGACATGTGGTACGCATCTGTTGTATATAATTTCGAGTATGCACTTCATTCACATCCCAATGCCATAACAGATACCCATTTTCCGTTACTCTATTTTACATTCTACAATATTAGTATCATTGCCATCATCATCTTCTCTATAACTGCACTCATCTGCAAGGACAGAGACAAGGTGGCATGCATTTGGCTTCCTATAGCCATTATAACAATAGGATGGATATTTAAGAGCTATGCCAATGCCAACTATACCATCTCATATATCTCTCTATTAATGATAGCATTGGTAGAACTTTCCATCCTCTATCATAAAGGCAAAAGAAGAATACAACTCTATGCCATCTACACGATATGCACTGTTAGCTTGGTAGGTATGACAAATTATATACGTATATTTTATTACACTTCAGCTACCATAACAGGGATGCAAAAAGATGCTGATCATCAACTACAGATGATAAGACAGATTCCGAAAAACGATTCTTTCATCCTTTATAATGGATTGCCCTATATTTATGCCACATCTAACATCAGACCATATTATCCTTATTGGATATGTCAAGACTGGGCTATAGAAAACGGAATCTCACTGCGACAAAAAGTAAGAGAATGCTATAAGAAGGGCAATGTAAAGTGGATTATTGTATTTGAATATGAACATAGCAATATCAAAGACATCCTCTTAGAGAGATATCATATTCTGAAAACAGACAAAAGCAGTAAACTCACATTATTCAAGCTAAAAGAGTAGAAATGAAAGATATATACAAATTTATCGTAAGTAAACGCTTTTTGCATGGATGGAGTATCATCTATGCTGTTTTCTTGCTCTTTCATGTTGTATCATCCATCTACCACCAAGAGTATCTAAAAAGGTTTTGTTTTGCAGACTTATTTATCAACTACCAAGGAGGTTTTATCCGCAGAGGATTACTGGGTGAAGTACTCTTGTTTTGTTACCAGCAAGGGGTAAATCCTTTTATAATAGCCATCAGTATATCATTATGCAGCTATATCATCATAGCGTGGTTTCTTATAAGCTATTTTATAAAAACCTAAAATCCGCAAACAATAAGTTTTGTAGGAGTGTAGGCAAAAAACAGCAGCTTTTGCCCCCAATCTCTCATTTCTGTAGCATTTTTTTTGGAATAATTATAGGTTGCCCCTTCCCCACAAAGCCAAGAGGATTAGGCTAGGTATATCCCACAAAGAATTAGACATCATCCATAGTCTGTAAACAATATTGCATAGGCGTCCATGTTTTGCGTGTAAATGGTGAGCACATTTTGCCTACCACTTCTTGTCCATTTTGCCACTACCGAAACAACCCTATTTATAAAGGTTTTCATTCTTGTTGTGGCATAGACCTTCAAGGCTCTGAACTGGCTCATTTGCAACAGCATGGCATAGAAATTGCGTATGATGGCAGTAAGTATCATGAAGACGGTGTTCTCTTTCAGAAGACCTTTTGGAAGATAGTGCCATCCGAAGTCATTGTCCATCTGGTCAAATAACTTTTCCTTGGCTCCACGTTGGTTATAGAAGTCTATCACTGCTTCCTCATCCATATCCCACTCATTGGTTAGGATGGCACGATATACATATATGTCTTCACCACCATCCTCAAACATGTCTAGCTGGGTTCCAGACCTCTTTCGTTGTCTCTGAACGACAAGACGACAATGCTCAATCTTGCCAGAGAATCCTTCGAATGTAAGTAGAAGAATAGATGTTTTAACGTACCAAAAGACAAGAAATGAGTAAATATGAGACGACAATAAGAAAGGTATAGCCATCCATCTTGTATATTAATTCCATCACATATTCTAAGCTTGCTTTATTAAACGCTTTAACTTCATCTTAACTGCCCATGGTAGCATTTGAGCAAAGAATTGTAACATATTAAATATTCCAAAGCCAAGACTTTCACGGAACTGTCTTCTTAAAGAAGCATGATTATACTGATACTGCAATAGTACACAGCAAAGTTCCGACTTGTCTTGCTTATCATTTACATAGTGGGAAAGTTTTTCTGGCAATGTCGCTTGAAGAGTATTCTTTGTGATGATGGCTATAATATGTCCATTAGCCATCCTTTTCATCTCGACAGAAGCAAAATCTTTAAGAAGTTGGCTCACATTAATATTCTCCCTTTTATTCCAAATAATCAAGTTTCCCTCTTTTTCGTCAATATTATACTGATGAAATCCTTTATATTTTTCCATTTCAGCCTCATTAGGGTGATGATTAAGATAAAGAACTCCACCTTCTTTTAAAGAAAGAAGTGCCTCTATAATTCCTTTGATGGGACAAGAAGAATGATCAAGAGCATTTTGAATAGTAATAAGAGATGCCGTATATTTAGGTATAAAGGCAGAAAGGTATTCTGCCATACCAATTTCTATTTTTGGCAGTTGCTTCTTATATTTTTGTAGAATATGATTAAAATGAAAAGCCAATGGATCCATATAATGAATATCTAGAGGAACCAAAGTATTATCACCTCTGTCTAAAAAAGACCCAACAGCATAGCTCATGCCAGCTCCAACATCATAAACTTTAGGATTATCTTCTTTTAATAAATATTCATTTGCATCAAAACCCTCCAACTGTATAACAGAATCATAGTTAGACCATTCCATCATTCCCTTAAATGTATGAGACCATCTATATACATTATTCCAAAATGCAACTTCATATGAAATTCCATTCAACCACTTTTGGGTAATAATAGTATTATTAATTTCCATTTATTCTTATCGTTATACAATTTAAATAATTGCAAAGATAATGCTTTTATCTCTAAGAAACATAATATTTATGGATTTTTCATCATTCTAAGGAAAAAAACAAATAAAAACAGATGCAATTAAATTATTATTAGTAACTTTGCAATTATGAAATTGAGTATCATTATACCTATATATCGCACTCAAGATACCTTAGAAAGATGCTTGGAAAGTGTTTTAAAACAGTCATTCACCGACTACGAAATCATTCTCGTTGACGATGAATCGCCTGACGATTGTCCCTGGATTTGTGATAAATACGCTAAAAATTACCCAAATGTCAAGGTTATCCACAAGAAAAATGGTGGATTAAGTGATGCTAGAAATGCAGGCATTAAACTTTCTAAAGGTGAATATATCACATTTATTGATAGTGACGATGCGATTCAAGAAGATACCTTACTGCTTCTGATGACAGAACTTGAAAAGTATCCTCATACTGACATTTTAGAATATCCTATTTTTGAAAGAAAAGGTAATTCCCAAAAAGAACATTTACTTACATTCCAACCAAAAGAATATCAAGATCCTATAGATTATTGGTTTTCAGAACAAGCATATATGCATACATATGCTTGTAACAAAATCTTCAACCGAAAGCTATTTGAGAATATCCAATTTCCTATAGATAAAACGTTTGAAGATGTTGCAACATTACCTTATTTAATAGGTTTGTTACCTGATAACAATAGTAGATACTTGTCACCTATCATACGAGTTACCAACATTGGTTTATATCTATATTATTGGAATCCAAAGAGTATTACAAACCAACTCGGAAATAAAGATATATGTTATCTATACGAAGGACACATTACAACCTTAAACAAAATTTTTGAAAAAATAGGAGAAAATACGAATGACATCATAAAATATAACCATTCTCTTCAAAACTTCATGTCTAAAATATTGAATTATATGCTATTCATGAATGAAGAGACTGGAGAATATATTCAAAATCCACCCCTATTATATCATCTTAGAATTATTCATAAAATAAGTTCTATATACCCCATTAAACTCAAACTATTAAATATTTTAGGTTATCATCGCTTATGCAAACTCAACAGACTTATCCACAAAATATACAGACACCATTAGTAAGTTTTATCATCACAACTTACAACTTGCCGCTAGATTACTTGAAGGAATGCCTAAATAGTATTATCAAACTCTCTCTTAACGCAAGAGAGAGAGAAATCATCTTGTTAGATGACGGAAGTGACATTTCTCCTCTAAATGATTTAATTGAATACCAGAACCAAATCATTTATCTTCGCCAGCCGAATCAAGGTGTCAGCGTTGCTCGCAATTATGGAATGATGATTGCTAAGGGAAAATATATTCAGTTTGTCGATGGCGACGATTATCTAGTACAAGCTGCATACGAACATTGCTTGGACATCGTAAGATACCATCAACCTGATATTGTGACTTTTCATTTTGCTAAAGATAAAACAGAAGAAACTTCTTATGAACTTCCTACTCCTATATCAGGAACAGAGTATCTGAATAGTTACAATCTTCACGGAGCAGTATGGTCTTACATATTCCGACACCAGATATCTGGTAGCCTACAATTTACTCCTGGCATCGTTTATGGAGAAGACGAAGAATTCACACCTCAACTTTTCCTGAGAGCTGAAAGAATCTTCAAAATGGATTCGGAAGCTTATTATTATAGAGAAAATCCACATTCTGTTCTACATCAAACAGATAAGGCTAAAATTCAGCTTCGCATGGACAACAACTTGCAAGTTCTGCTGAAACTTCAACAAAAACTTGATGTTATCCCTATAGTAGAGCGACAAGCTCTCAGTCGTAGAATTGCACAACTTACCATGGACTACCTATATAATAATATCCGCATGAAGCACTCTCTGATAGCCTTGAATAAAGCTATTGCTGAGTTAAAACAGCATGGGCTTTACCCTCTTCCTGACAAGGATTATACCAAGAAATATACCTTGTTCAGAAAGATGATAAGCACTTTTGTCGGAAGAACTGCACTTCTTCTCTTTATCAAGAGATAAAAATATTAGGAAAAGACATTTTTTAAGATCATGAAGATACTTTTAATGGGAGAATACAGTAATGTGCATGCCACACTTGCCGATGGACTTCGGAAGCTGGGGCATCAAGTTAGTGTACTCTCAAATGGAGACTTTTGGAAGAATTATCCACGAGATATCAACATGGTGAGAAAGCCGGGAAAACTTGGCGGAATCATGTATTTGGCAAAGTTATACACAATTGAGCATAAACTACGTGGATATGACATTGTACAACTCATCAACCCCATGTTCTTGGAGTTGAAAGCAGAGCGTATCTTCCCTTTTTATCGCTATCTTCGCCGTCATAATAAGAAGGTGATATTGGGTGGATTTGGTATGGATTACTATTGGGTTCATGTATGCTGCAAAGATAAGCCATTGAGATACAGTGACTTCAATATAGGCGATGAATTACGAACCAATGCTGATGCTATCAAGGAAAAGAAGGATTGGCTAGGAACTGCTAAGGAAAAACTCAATAAGATGATAGCAGAAGATTGTGATGGAATCGTCACAGGACTCTATGAGTATTGGGCATGTTATCAACCTAGTTTTCCACAGAAAACAACATTTATCCCCTTTCCCATCAAGAGTTATGCACAACCTAAGGATATTCCCAATACTATCCCCCAAAAGGTAAAACTCTTCATAGGTATCAACAAAAACAGAAGTGAATACAAAGGGACAGACATCATGTTGAAAGCCGCACAAACCATCAAGAAGAAGTATCCCGAAAAAGTAGAACTGCGCATTGCGGAAAATATTCCCTTCCATGAATATGTAGAGATGATGAATGGAAGCGATGCTATCCTAGATCAACTCTATAGCTATACCCCTTCCATGAATCCCTTGGAAGCGATGGCTAGAGGTATCATCTGCATTGGGGGTGGAGAACCAGAGAATTATGAGATTCTTCAAGAGAACGAACTGAGACCTATCATTAATGTTTTACCATCTTATGAAAGTGTATATGATGAATTGGAGAAACTCGTCTTGCACCCAGAAAGGATTCCTCACCTGAAGAAAGAGAGCATCCTCTATGTGAACAAGCACCATGAATACATCAAGGTTGCTAAAAGTTATGAACAGTTTTATAAAAAGATATTAGACATTGTTCCATGACAATGGAATGGACATAAATATATAGGGAACCCATGTTCATCCATGAGTTCCCTATTTCTGTTGTGTGTAAACAATATTACTTTATTCCACAATCGCTGTCCAGCCACCGCCTGGTGCCAAATGAATCTGCAACTTATCGGTTGTGGATAACTGTTGATAAGTATGTTTATAATCGGTAGCTTCCCTATCTGCATTGATGCCATCGGCAAAGATGTTTGCCTTGCCACTGATGCCTTTTCCATCGGAAGTCTTGATCGTAGAAAGATCGATCGTAAGATCACGAGGCTGCCAGTTGGTCATCGCCGCAAGATACCACTTACCTCCATTTCTCTTCGCTACTACCACATATTCACCTAGTTTTCCATCCACAGGGATAACTTCGTCATAAACTGTTGGAATTTGGGCAATAAAGTCGGTGCATTCCTGATTCTGCATATACTTCGTCGGACTATCGGCAAGCATCTGCAGAGGAGCATCAAAAATCGTGTACATCGCCATCTGATGAACTCTTGTACCTTGGCTCATAGGATGGTCATTGTTGCCGAAGAACTGGGAACGAACGGCATTCACCATAGCTCCAGGGGTATAATCGAATGCGCCAGGAAGGGCACGGAGATATGGGATGGTGACATCATAACGAGGTTGGTCGTGCAAAGGACCATCCCCCACTCTTGGCTCCCACTTGGAATTTTCCAAGCCCTTCACGCCCTCAAAATTCACAATATTAGGATAAGCGCACTGCACGCCGAATGGTCGCATTCCATGGAGGTCGAGCATCAAATGATGCTTGGCTGCACATTCTGCCACCTCATACACCGAATTGATTGCCTTTTGATCATCACGGTCGAAGAAATCCACCTTGAATCCTTTGACACCCATGTCACCATAATGTTTCATGATTTCCTCCATCTTCTCATGACCACGCTGAACAAGGTTGCGCCACGAAGACCAGAGGATAACCCCTACTCCATTTTGCTTGGCATAGTTGATAATACCAGCCATGTCCATCTTGTCGGAAAATATCAGCAAATCCTCAGGATCGCTCCATCCCTCGTCAATAATGATATATTCTAGTCCATTTCGCTTGGCAAAATCCACAAAATACTGATAAGTCTCGGTATTGATGCCAGCACGGAAGTCAACACCAGTGATATTGGTATTATTCCACCAGTCCCAAGCCACTTTTCCCGGCTTTATCCACGATGTATCCTTGATACGGCACTGAGGTCCCAACGCCTTTGCGATGTCATTTCCGATAAGTTGCTTATCCTCTTGGGTAACCAGCACAATGCGCCAAGGCAACTTCGTTACCTTTTCCGCAATATAGTTGGCACGCTCTGTAGGAACGAGATTCAAGCGAGCATATCCACCTATCTCTTCTTTCAAAGGATAAGGAGGAAAAGCTGCATGCAAGGCATGAACGGATGACGAAGATGAACTACCAGCAGCAGTACCCTTCAAAAGATACATACCGGGATAGTTTTCCACATCAGCTTCCATAACAACCGCCTTCTTGCCTTGTGGCAAACCTACAGCCAAAGGAGTGATGGCAAGGGAATCTTGATACATCTTGGAGATAGAAGCCTCGTCATAATAAGACTCAAATGAATAACACCAGCGCTCCCCTCCTCTGTTATCATTCACGTATGGCACAAAAGTAGGGTAATCATCGGCGAAAATAAATTCCGAAGTCTCGTTGATAACCTTGTTAATAACTTTCTTTGAAATAAAACGATAGGCTGCTGCATCGTCAAAGACTCTAAATTGCAGATCATAATCACCAGCACCAAGTGTCAACTGCTGATACTTGCGATTTCCCACCTTATTATTACATATAGATGATTTCTTCACCTTCATATTCTTTCCCAAGCATTGCTTATCGGTCTGAAGTGCTATTTCAGAAGGAAACAATACGACTGTCTTTCCACTCTTGATTTCCCACTTCAGGGTTTTATCCACAGAGATGTTGACAACCAAAGATTTGTTGGGTGACGTCACGATATATACTTTAGCCATCATTGGCAAGCTGCATATAAGAGCCAAAAGAAAAGTGATAAATTTAGTATTCATCATACGAGTTATTTTATTAAGTTTATTATCTTCTGCAAAAATACGACAAATAATCGAGATTCACAAATGATAAGAACAGAAAATAAAGGAGAAACAAGCATAAAAACAAAAAATCGAATTCTCAACACTTTGAGAACTCGATTTTTTCATTTTTTCCTAATATATATTGTATAAGTAAAAGATGATGTAAACGTTTCACAACGTCTATTTGATTTAACTGGTGCAAAGATACACTCATTTTCCATCACATAAGACGAAATATCAATTTTTATAGAGTAAAATCTAATTTTACCCCCACTTTAGAGAATTCACACCACCTTTTTATACAAAAATTACCCCATATTTAAGAAAGGGAGAGCATTTTTTCGATAGGTTTTACAGCCTCTTTTGCAATATTTTCCTCAACTTCTACGGTTGGCCAACCATATTTCAGAGCATTATAAATTTTCTTGAGTGTGTTCATCTTCATATATTCACACTCATTGCAACTGCAACCTACCCCACCTTCGCTCACCTCTGGTGGAACTGGATAGAAAGTAACATCAGGGCAATTTCGCTCCAATTCGTGAAGAATACCAGCTTCTGTGGCGATGATATACTCTTTGATTTCAGGATGCTCTTGGGCGTAATGCAACATTGTAGCTGTAGAACCTTTCACATCGGCTACCGCCAATACAGGAGCCTTGCACTCCAAGTGAGCCATCACGACAGCCTCAGAGTGCTCTTTCTTAAGCTTGACGATAGCCTCGACAGAGAATTTCTCATGGACATGGCATCCACCGTTCCAGAGAAGCATATTTCTGCCCGTCACGCTGTTGATATAGTTACCGAGGTTATAATCTGGTCCAAAGATGATTTTCTCGTCCTGCGGGAAACTGTCTATCACCTTCTTGGCATTACCACTGGTCACCACACAATCGGTCAACGCCTTCACGGCAGCAGTGGTATTCACATAGCTCACCACCTTGTAACCAGGATGCTCCTCCTTGTACTTCTTCAAGTCCTCAGCCTTGCAGCTATCAGCAAGAGAGCAACCAGCATTCAAGTCTGGGCACAACACCGTTTTATCAGGACTCAACAACTTGCAAGTCTCAGCCATGAAATGAACACCACACATTACCATCACCTTGGCATCAGTTTCAGCAGCCTTACGAGCCAAAGCCAAACTATCGCCCACGAAGTCGGCAATATCCTGAATCTCTCCTACCGTATAGTAGTGAGCTAGGATAATCGCATCCTTCTCCTCGCAGAGACGGCGAATCTCTTTCTTCAAGTCCAAGGTCTCGTCAACAGGCTCGTCAACGTATCCTTTCTCAATCCATTCTTTTTTCACCATAACATTTATATTATATTTTTATTTATTTCTTATTTCTAAAAAAATATAGGGATTATGATATGCCGTGGATAAGTGGATAAAAATTTTCCTAAATATTTGGATATTAAGTTATCCAAGTCTTATACGCAGTTATTCGAAAGATGTTCTTTTACTTTCTTGTTGGCTCATAATGTTTTAATGGATTTATCAACATTTCCCCAATTCGCTGCAAAGTTAATAAGTTTATATCTTTTTTCGATCAAAATTCGTGAAAAACTTCCTTAAAACTGAATAATAACTATGTGGATATCCTCATTTGATAGTTGCAAAATCGTGAACTGTGGATTTCTACAAAGTTATGAATAAGTTATGATAAGGGTTTTCCATACACTTTTCCACAACTTTGTGGATAGATGCTGTGCAGAGCATTGGCTTACGCTCTGCACGGCGTAGCTTGTCGCCTTGCACTACATACCATTACGCCCTGCACGGTGTAAGCTATCACTGTGCAGGGCGTAATGGTATGGGATGCTGAGTATTGGAAGTCAATGTGGTTATTGAAGAATAAATTTCACCTTGTTGATGATTTCTTCTGGCTGAATTTCATTTAGGCAAGCATAATCGCCTCGTAGGCAAGACTTATTGCCATAGATGCTGCAAGGTCGGCAAGGTAATGATACTTGCACGGCGTTGGCATCATCCTGGTTCCATCCCATAAAGCCGGCATAAGGATGAGTGGCTCCCCAAATACTGATGACGGGAGTATTCACTAGCGATGCCAAGTGCATATTGCCACTGTCCATACTGATCATCAACTGTAGTTGACTCATGAGGTTGAGCTCCTGGGCTAAGCCGTTGAGTTGAGAAGAGGCATTGATGACTTGCGGATAGGTTTCTGCCCATTGATTCATGATGGCAGTTTCCTCTTTTCCGCCTCCGAAAAGATATAAACGAACTTGTGGATAAGTATGGATAAGTTGTTGGATAACTTTTTCCATCTTGTCGATAGGATATATTTTTCCCTTATGGGCAGCAAAAGGAGCAATGCCTATCCATGGTGATTGTTTGTCCCCAGAAGAGTGGATAACTCCAGCTTTGTCTGTGAATATCTGTGATGGCAATAAACTGATATCACCCTTGCCTTCCATAAAGATAGATGTGAAATCCAAATTGACAGGATAGCCCAAACGTGAAAAGACATCAGCATAGTTTTGAAAAGATGTGGATAACTGCACTAGTTGTTTGTTTTTGCTAGCAGTCAGTTTGTTCTTTTCCGAGCGATGCTTATCAATGTGGGCAACCTTGTACATTCCAAGATTGAAACGCATACGGAGATAGTTGGAGCGCAAGACGCTATGCAAGTCGGCTATGGCTGTGAATTTCTTAGCCACCAATCGGCGATAGAGAGCGTTCAATCCTTTTATACCTTTGTATTCACCCTTGAGGTCAGCTTCCATGAAACCCACATTGGGAGCAAGGTTCTCAAAGAAAGGTCGAGCAAAAGGACGGCTAAGCATAGTGATTCTCACATGAGGGTACTGCTTTGCCAAAGAATAAATGACGGGTACAGTCATGGCAACATCTCCCATGGCTGAAAATCTTATCACTAGAATATGCTCGGTCTTCATAATTTAAGTTCCTTTATATATAATAAGGTATATAAGGACAGATTTCCATGAGAATGACATATTCTATGGAAATCTATCCTTTTGTTTGTTGGTAGATTTGGAAATCGTCTATTTCTGATTATAGAGTACAGGATTGGTAGAAGGGTCGTTGTACATCTTCATTTGGCGATATACCTTCATGTACTTATGTCCTGCCTCAATGTCTTCCAAGAGTTGGTCGATGGCTGTACTCAAGTCAACCTGCTGTTCCAAGAGAACGTTTAGTTTAGCTTGGCACTTAGCCTTATGCTCGGCTGTGGCCTCAGGGCGATTGACCTGCTCCTTCATGTGGTAAATCTTGAGGGCGAGAATACTCAGACGGTCAACAGCCCATGCAGGACTTTCGGTATTGATGCGAGCATCAGGCAAAACTTTCACCTGCGAATACTTCTCACGGAAGTAGGAGTCGATTTGCTCTACGAGGTCGGTACGGTCCTGGTTGCTCTTGTCGATGCGACGTTTCAAGGTGAGAGCTTCCACTGGGTCGATTTGTGGATCACGTATGATGTCCTCGAAATGCCATTGAACGGTGTCGATCCAACATTTCAAGTAGAGACGGTTCTCGATTGTACCTTCGTCAAAAGGATTATTGATAGGTGTATCAATGTTATCAGTCACATGATAGTCATTGATCGCTTGATTGAAAATCTCGTTGGCTTTTTGTGTAAATGTCATATCACTTTTATTATTAGTTGAACTAGTGCACAAAAGTAACTAAAATATTGCAAATTACCAACTAAAAATAGGAAAAAAGGCGAAAAAAGTGCACAAAATAGGGGTCTTTGTGCACCAAATTGCATATTTTTGCTCAAAAAGTTTGCTTATATGAAAAAAAAAGTGTTCCTTTGCACTCGAATTTTTAATTAGAAATTAATTTATAAACATTTTAAAAGTTACAATTATGTCAGAAATTGAAAGCAAAGTAAAGGCAATTATCGTTGATAAACTCGGTGTTGATGAGGCTGAAGTTAAGCCAGAGGCAAGCTTCACAAATGATCTTGGTGCAGATTCTTTGGATACTGTAGAGTTGATCATGGAGTTCGAGAAGGAGTTCTCTATCTCTATCCCAGACGATAAGGCTGAGAAGATTGCTACTGTAGGTGACGCTATCGCTTACATCGAGGAGAACGCTAAGTAAATTAGCAACTAAAATTTTATAAATGGAATTAAAGAGAGTTGTAGTAACAGGTCTCGGTGCTGTGACTCCAGTAGGTAACACTCCAGAGGAAACTTGGGAGAACTTGCTCGCTGGTAAGAGTGGTGCTGCCCCTATTACTCATTTCGATACAACAAATTTCAAGACCAAGTTCGCTTGCGAGGTAAAAGACCTGAACATCAATGAATGGATTGATCGTAAGGAAGCTCGCAAGCTCGATCGTTACACTCAGTTGGCTATGATTGCTGCTATGCAGGGTGTAAAAGATGCAAACATTGATCTTGAGACAGAAGACTTGAACAATGTTGGTGTTGTATTTGGTGTAGGTATTGGTGGTATCAAGACATTCGAGGATGAGGTGAAGTACTTCGCTACTCACGAGGAGAATGGTCCTAAATTCAATCCATTCTTCATCCCTAAGATGATCGCTGATATCGCTTCTGGTCAGATTTCTATCCACTTCGGATTCCACGGACCAAACTACACTACTACATCTGCTTGCGCTTCTTCTAGCAATGCCTTGGCTGATGCCTTCAACTTGATTCGTTTGGGCAAGGCTAACATCATCGTTAGTGGTGGTGCCGAGGCAGCTATCTGTGCTTGTGGTGTAGGTGGTTTCAATGCCATGCACGCATTGTCAACTCGTAATGATGACCCTGAGCATGCTTCACGTCCATTCAGCGCAAGCCGTGATGGATTTATCATGGGCGAGGGTGCTGGCTGCTTGATTCTTGAGGAGCTTGAGCACGCTAAGGCTCGTGGTGCGAAGATTTATGCTGAGATGGTAGGTGAGG
>ENA-OWPL01000739-OWPL01000739.1-human-gut-metagenome-genome-assembly--contig:-NODE-739-length-21469-cov-2.825628_pt1 | contig 21469 bp, 17 predicted proteins | sample MGYA00248263_ERZ651844 | MGnify/ENA primary metagenome ERZ651844 (study PRJEB26924, sample SAMEA4378256) | human gut metagenome | biome: human gut; feature: human-associated habitat; material: faeces...
GCTACGGCGCCGATAAGCCCTGTGACCTGAGAATTATCGCTTCCACCAGCGCTGACCTGCTGGCCCTGGTGCGGGAAAAGAAGTTCCGGGAGGACCTGTACTATGCCCTGAGCGTGCTGCCCATCAATGTGCCGCCGCTGCGGGAGCGCCGGGAGGATATCCCCTATATCGTGACGGCCTATGCCGCCGAAATGAATAAGAAATATCACCAAAAAAAGCGCTTCGCCCCGGAGACCATCATCTGCATGCAGAGCTACAACTGGCCCGGCAATATACGGGAGCTGCACAATGTGGTGGAGCGCATGATGATTATTTCCAAGAACAATGTCATCCAGCCGGAGGAGCTGCCCATTACTGATAACATCACCATCAGCCAGAAGGAGAGCGAGGAGTACTTTGAGCAGGTGAACCTGCACAAGCTGGTGGAGCAGCTGGAGATCAGTTACATCCGCCGGGCGTACAGCCGCTACGGCAATGTAAGGGACGCCGCCCGCAGCCTGGGCATGGATGCTTCCACCTTTGTGCGCAAGCGCAAAAAGATAGAGCAGGGGAGGGAATAGTTGCAAAAACGCAATGATGCGCAAAAATGCAACACCCCTTGATTTGTTCAAAAATTTTTAACGAATAGTCAGAAAAGCAAGGAATCAAGCGGAAAAACGGAACAAAATTTTTTGAAAATCGGGAGTGACTGTTGCAGATTCGCAACACGAACTCCCGATTTTTCCGCAAAAAAAGCAAAAAATGTAGCAAAAACACCCAAAACCGCAAATATGCCAAAAATAAAAGTGAACAAAGGAATTCTCCTCAAAAATACACCCCTGCCAAACTTGCTCCGGGGCGGTTTACAAGCCGAAATTGGCCGGATATAATCGAAAATGAAAGCGGGCGGACACTGTGCCGTGCCCCTGGAGAAAGGTCCCGCTTTGCTGTAAAAATGCCGGTTGGCCGCCGCCTGATTGGGACAGGGGAGCAGCCCGCCGGCAGAGGAGTTACCACAAAAAACTGTGACGAGGAGGAAACTTCACATGACCGAAATGACCGAAACCAAAAAAGTGGAGGTACCGGAAGGCTTTATGACCGGTAAGTTCCCGCTGAAAAAGCGCGCTTACGGCGAAGAGCAGCCCGGTATCAAAGTAGGCCCCTTCAAGATCCGTCTCCCCCTGATCCACCACGAGTGGTCCTGGACTGAAATGGCCGCCGCCATGTTCCTGGGCGTTGCCTGCCTGGGCGCTGGTGTTACCACCACCATGACCACCTTTGGTTTGGATGACCCCGCGAATATCGCTGCCCTCGGCTTTGATGAGAACGGCGTATTCCTGATGGCCCTGACCTTCGGTGTTCTGAACGCGATCTGCTACTACCTGCCCTCTCTGCTGGGCGACCCCGTAGTTCCCGGCTGGATCACCCCCGCGCTGCCCCTGACCCTGAAGTTCCTGCAGCAGTGGGACCTGCCCAACTACGCCACCGGACAAGTAGACCGTATTTACGCGATGATAGCCCTGCAGATGCTGGTTGCTCTCAGCTTCCTCATCATGGGTGCTACGGGTATCGGCCGTAAGCTGGTAGATGCCGTACCCATGGGTATCAAGGCCGGTATTGTATTGGGCGCCGGCGTAACGGCCGCGGTAAATGTATTCTCCGCCCGTATGCCCAAGGCCCCCTGGACCGTTGCCATCGCTGTACTGATGTCCTACTTCTTCCTGTTTAACCCCACCTTTGCCCGCAAGGCGACCAAGAGCCGCTTCTGGAATGTAGTGCGTAACCAGGGCGTAGTACCTGCTCAGCTGTTCGCCATCATTCTGGCTCCCGTGCTGCTGCACGAGATCCCGCTGCCTCAGATCCAGTGGGGCTTTACCCCCCTGAGCTTCGGCTATGTTCTGGAGCACTTCACCATCTTTGGTCTGGGCTTCCCGGCCTGGAGCTTCTTCCTGGCGGCAATCCCCTCCGCGCTGGCGACCTACATCATCGCCTTCTCCGACTTTGTACTGGCGAAGGAAGTTGTTGCCGAGGCTACCTCTTACCGTCCTGATGAGAAGGTTATCTTCGATGCCAGCCGTTCCAACCTGGTAAGCTTCCTGCGTAACACCATCATGTCCCACTTTGCTCCCTGGGTCCCCATGTGCGGCCCGCTGTGGGCTTCCGGTCTGCTGACCATCACCGAGCGCTATAAGAGAGGCTACAAGACCATGCACACCTACTGGGATGGTGTATGTACCTTCCGTGCAGCTACCGTCATCGCTGTTCTCATCCTGCCGCTGGTCACCCTCATTAAGCCCGCGTTTGCCATCTTCTTCGGCATCACCATGGGCGTTCAGGCCTTCGCCTGCGGCAACATCGGTATCCGTATGTGCACCACCGCCAATGACCGCGGCGTTGCCTGCGTTATCGCCGGTGCTCTGACCTACTTCACCCCCGGCTGGGCTCTGCTCGTCGGCATCATCGTCTGGGTTGTCGTTGACGGCTCCGAGGCGATTATCAACCTGAAGAACCGCAAGAAGACCCCCGGTGAGCCCACTCCCGAGGAACTGGTTTTCAAGGCTGAAGACAAAAAAGGCTGCTGCTAATTAAACAATCAGATTACCCCTGTTGATTAGGGAAAGCCCCACCCACGGGAGATGAGTCAACACCGCGGTGCGCGCTCATCTCCCGGCGGGAAAAGGGAAAGATGGAGCTGACATTCCCAAGGTCAGTTCCATCTTTTCCCGCGAAAGCGCGCCGGCCGAAATGAGAAAAGAAAAAGGGAGGTAAACCGCCATGAAAATGCTTTCCATCAAACCGACCATCTATAAATACAAGACCGCCGAGGAATTCGCTAAGGAATTCAACATCGGCGCAGGTGACCTGGTAATCACCAACGAATATATCTACCAGCCCTTCTTTGGCAAGCTGAACCTCGGCTGCGATGTGCTGTATCAGGAGAAATACGGCGCTGGCGAGCCCTCCGATGACATGGCAGAGGCCATGTATAAGGACATTAAAGGCGACCATAAGCGTGTTATCGCCATCGGCGGCGGTACCGTCATTGATATTTCCAAGCTTTTTGCGCTGAAAACTGTTTCCCCCATCCTGGATCTCTACGATGGCAAGACCGAGATCGTGAAGGATAAGGAGCTGGTACTGGTGCCCACCACCTGCGGCACCGGCAGCGAGGTGACCAATATTGCCATCCTGGCGCTGAACAGCCGCGGCACCAAAAAGGGCCTGGCGGTGGATGAGATGTATGCCGACAGCGCCGTGCTGGTGCCTGAGCTGCTGAACGGCCTGCCTTTCCGCTTCTTCGCCACCAGCTCCATCGACGCCCTGATCCATGCGGTGGAATCCAGCCTTTCCCCCAAGGGCAACGAGATGACCCGGATGTTTGGCTACAAGGCCATTGATATGATTCTGCACGGCTACAAGAAGATCGCTGCGGACGGCCCTGAGGCCCGGATGCCGCTGCTGGAGGACTTCCTAATGGCCTCTCTGTACGCGGGCATCGCCTTTGGCAATGCGGGCTGCGCCGCCGTTCATGCCATGAGCTATCCCCTGGGTGCGACCTTCCATGTGGCGCACGGCGAAAGCAACTATGCCATGTTTACCGGCGTAATGAAGAACTATATGGAGATCCGCCAGGATGGCGAGATCGAGAGGCTCAATCAGTTCATCGCCGATATCCTGGGCTGCAAGGTGGAGGATGTTTATGAGGAGCTGGAGAAGCTGCTGAATAACCTCATCCAGAAGAAGGCCCTGCACGAGTACGGCATGAGCCGTGAGCAGATCGAGGAATTTGCGGACAGCGTAATAGCGAACCAGGGCCGCCTGATGGCAAATAACTTTGTGGAGCTGGACCGCGACCGCCTCATCAAGATCTACACCGAGCTGTACTAATTGCACATAAACAGAGCCGACTAACGATGAATCCAAAGAAAGAAAGGAAGTAACGAAAATGGCACTGATGACAGGCGAACAGTATATCGAAAGCATTAAGAAGATCAAAATGGAGATCTATATGTTCGGTGAGAAGTACAGCAATCCCACCGAAAGCCCCATTCTGCGTCCCTCCCTCAATTCCGTGCGCATGACCTACGACCTGGCCCAGATGCCCGAGTACGAGGATCTGATGACCGTGGTTTCCCCCTACACCGGCACCCGCGTCAACCGCTTCACCCACATCCACCAGAGCACCGAGGACCTCATCAAGAAGGTAAAGATGCAGCGCCTGTGCGGCCAGAAGACCGCCGCCTGCTTCCAGCGCTGCGTGGGTATGGATGCTTTCAACGCCCTGTTCTCCACCACCTATGAGTGTGACAAGGCTCACGGCACCAACTACCATGAGAACTTTGTGAAGTTCATGAAGTATGCCGCCGAGGCCGACCTGACCGTTGACGGCGCCATGACCGACCCTAAGGGAGATCGTTCCCTGGCGCCTCACGCCCAGGCCGATCCTGATATGTTCCTGCGTATTGTGGAGCGCCGCCCCGACGGTATCGTAGTCCGCGGCGCCAAGGCCCACCAGACCGGTATCTGCAATTCCCACGAAGTAATCGTCATGCCCACCCAGTCCATGGGTCCCGACGATAAGGACTATGCGGTTTCCTTTGCCGTACCGCTGGATACTCCCGGTCTGTTCATGATCATCGGCCGCCAGAGCTGCGACACCCGTAAGCTGGAGGGCTCCACCCTGGATGTTGGTAACTCCGAGTTCGGCGGTGTAGAAGCACTGACCATCTTCGACGATGTATTTGTACCCAATGACCGTATCTTCCTGTGCGGCGAGCATGAATTTGCCGGGATGCTGGTGGAGCGCTTTGCCGGTTACCACCGCCAGAGCTACGGCGGCTGCAAGGTCGGCGTAGGCGATGTTCTGATTGGTGCTGCTGCTGTTGCCGCTGACTACAACGGCGCTGCCAAGGCCAGCCACATCAAGGATAAGCTCATCGAGATGACCCACCTGAATGAGACCCTGTACTGCTGCGGTATCGCCTGCTCCGCCGAGGGCCACAAGACCGAGAGCGGCAACTACATCATTGACCTGCTGCTGGCCAATGTCTGCAAGCAGAATGTGACCCGCTTCCCCTATGAGATCGTCCGCCTGGCCGAGGATATCGCCGGCGGTCTGATGGTCACCGCTCCCTCCGAGAAGGACCTGCGCGATGAGAAGATCGGTCCGTACATCGATAAGTACCTGCGCGGCGTGGCTACCGTCACCACCGAAAACCGCATGAAGATCCTGCGTCTCATCGAAAACCTGGCCCTGGGCACCGCGGCCGTTGGCTACCGCACCGAATCCATGCACGGCGCCGGTTCTCCCCAGGCTCAGCGCATCATGATAAGCCGCCAGGGCAACCTGAACGCCAAGAAGGAGCTGGCCAAGGCCATCGCCCATATTGAAGAATAACCTCCTCATAGAATAACCCCTTTATCTCCCCGCGGGGCAGGGCACAGGGCGCTGTGCCCCGGCTCTGCCCCGCCCCCTTTGCGGGGGAAAACCAAAGACCCAAGGAGAGATGTAAACCATGCTGGAACGGATCGAACAGGTTCTGGATGAAAAAGTACGCCCCGCCCTGCGCACCCACGATGGCGACATAAAGGTGGTGCGGGTGGAGGACGGCGTTTTGTACTTCCGTATGCTGGGGCAATGCAGCAACTGTCCCTCCGCGGTGGTAACGGCCGAAGAACTGGTGGCGCCGCCTATTCTGGAGGCGATACCGGAGCTGCGGCAGGTGGTGCTGGATACCACCGTAAGCGATGAGCTGTGGCAGGACGCCATGGAGCTGCTGCGGCGGCGTCACGCCGGTGAAGCGTGAGAATAGGCATAAAGTACTGTGGGGGCTGCAACCCACGCTATGACCGGGTGGCCGCGGTAAAGGAGCTGCAACAGCGGCACCCCGAATGGAAGATAGAGCCCGCCGGAGAGGGCGGGCAGGAGTACATCCTGGTGGTGTGCGGCTGTACCGCCGTGTGCGCGGGCCATACCCAGCTGGAGGCCACCAAACACAAATTTGTCATTAACAGCAGGGAGCAGCTTGCGGCTGCCTGCGAAGCGATAATAAAAGAAAATGAGGTGTAACAATGGAGGACTGGAGAACTCTGTATCAACAGAAGCTGACCACAGCCGAGGAAGCGGTAAAGCATATTAAATCCGGCGACCGGGTGGTAGTGACCCACGCCACCGGCGAACCCATCCTGCTGACCGACGCCATGGTTGCGAACGCCGAGCAGTACGAGAATGTGGAAGTGGTGCACATGGTGGCCATGGGCAAGGCCGAATACTGCCTGCCCGAAAATTCCAAGCACTTCCGCCACAACAGCCTGTTCCTGGGCGGCAGCACCCGCAAGGCCATAGAGGAGGGCCGGGGCGACTTTACCCCCGTGTTCTTCAGCGAGATTCCGGAGCTGTTCCGCACCACGCTGCACCCCAATGTAGTGCTGCTGCACCTGAGCACCCCCGATGAGCACGGCTACTGCAGCTTTGGTGTTTCCTGCGACTACACCAAGCCCGCCGCCGAGTGCGCCGACCTGCTGATCGCGCAGATCAACCCCAAGATGCCCCGCACCATGGGTGACAGCTTCATCCATGTCAGCAAGCTGGATTACATTGTGGAGCAGGAGACTGACCTCATCGAGCTGGCCCCGCCCCATATCGGCGATGTGGAGCGCGCCATCGGCGAGAATATTGCCTCCCTGGTGAAGGACGGCGACTGCCTGCAGCTGGGCATCGGCGCTATTCCCGACGCGGTGCTCCTGTTCCTGAAGGACAAGAAGGACCTGGGTATCCATTCCGAGATGTTCAGCGACGGCGTGGTAGAGCTGGTAGAGGCCGGAGTCATCACCAATGCGAAGAAGAACATTCACAAGGGCAAGAGCGTGGCGACCTTCCTGATGGGCACCCGCCGCCTGTATGACTATGTGGATAACAACCCCGAGGTGGCCATGATGCCGGTGGACTATGTCAATGATCCCCGTGTCATCTGCCAGAACGATAACCTTGTTTCCATCAATTCCTGCGTGCAGGTGGACCTGATGGGCCAGGTGGTTTCCACCTGCGTGGGTCTGCGGCAGATCAGCGGCGTGGGCGGCCAGGTGGACTTTGTCCGCGGCGCCAATATGAGCCGGGGCGGCCGTACCATTATGGCCATGCCCAGCACCGCCGCCAAGGGCACCATCTCCAAGATCGTTCCGCTCATTGATGAGGGCGCGGCCGTGACCACCAGCCGCTACGATGTGAACTATGTGGTGACCGAGTACGGCATTGCCCAGCTGAAGGGCAAGACCCTGCGCGAGCGCGCCAGAGAGCTCATCAAGATCGCGCATCCCGATTTCCGGGAGGGGCTCATCAAGGTATACGAGGAGCGCTTCCACGCGAAGTTCTGATTGATTTTCTCTTCATTTTCATGTTCCCCTTCGTGGAGAGGAGGACAATGCCAGCCCCATTGTCCTCCTTTTCTGCACATAGAGAAGCGGAAAAAATGACCGAAAAGAGAGGAGTACACCTCCATGAATGAAGTGATATTAAGCGGACTGGGCATCCTGCTGGCACTGTGCGGCATGACCGTACTCATCTTCCGGCGGGTCTCGCCCATTATAGTGGGGCCGCTGGCGGCGCTGCTGGTAACAGTGATGAGCGGGCTGCCGGTGCTGGATTCGGTGACCGGCACCTATGTACAGGGAGTCGGCTCCTTCTTTGTTTCCTACTTTATGATCTTCCTGCTGGGGAACATCCTGGGCAGCCTGTACCAGATCAGCGGGGCGGCGGCGAAGATCGGCGAAACGGTGGTGCGGTGGTTCGGCGCCAAAAACTGCATGGTGGCGTGCTTGATTTCGGCGGCGCTGCTGAGCTACGGCGGCATCAACAGCTTTGTCATCATCTTCGCCATCTATCCCATCGCGCTCAAGCTCTTTGAGGAGGCGGACCTGCCCACCTACCTGCTGCCGGGTATTGTGTGCGGCGGCATGTGGACCTTTGCGATGACCGGGCCCTTTTCACCGCAGATCTGCAACATCGTTTCGATGCAGAGCCTGGGCACCCCCTCCTACGCCGGGCTGATCCCCGGCTTGGCGGCTTCGGCCGTCATGGCGGTGCTGATTGTGTGGTACATGAACCGCCAGGCAAAGAAGGCAAAGGGACGGGGTGAGCACTTTACCCCACCGGAGGGCGGTGTGCGCCAGCATGAGGGGCCCACTCCCGGCACCGTGGTCAGCTTTATCCCGCTGACGGCTGTTATCGTGCTTTTTAATGTGACGGAGATCGGCATTGTGGCCTGCCTGCTCATCGGCATTGTGCTGTCGCTGGGGCTTTTCTGGCGCAGCATTCCGTGGGGAGAGATGCTCTCCACCATGAACCAGGCGGCGGGCAGCTCCGTGACGGTCATCATCAACACGGCTACCATTGTGGGCTTTGGTGCGGTGGCGAAGATCACCCCTTTCTATGCCTGGGCGGTGGAGCTGCTGGAGGCTTCCACCGCGAACCCCTATGTGGTGGCCGCCGTGGGCAGCAATATTTTCGCCTGCATCCTCGGCTCCTCCTCCGGCGGGCTGACGCTGATGTATACCTCGCTGAAGGATATCTTCTTGAGCTACGCGGGGCAGGGGTACAGCCTGGAGTTTATCCACCGGCTGTGCTCGCTCGGCTCCGGGGGGCTGGATTCCATGCCCTGGAACGGCTCCATTGTTTCGGTGTTCGGCATCTGCCACACCACCCACAAGGTCAGCTATAAGTATAACTTTGTGACCTGCGCGGTGATCCCGGTGCTGTGTACCTTCCTCATCGCGCTGCCCATCTGTATCTGGCTGGGCTGAGAGAAGAAGGAGAAAACCCATGAAAACGATACTGACCATGCCCAGCCCCGAGCTGGCCCTGCTGACGATGACGGGGGAGGGTAAGCCCTTTGTGCTGAACCGCCGCACCATGGCGGAGCTGGAAGCCCTGCTGGATGAGGTGCGCCGCCGCGCCCCCCGGGCCCTGGTACTCACCGGGGAGGGGAGGTTCTTCTGCGCCGGGGCGGATATACGGGAGATGGCGGCCATGGATGGCCGGGAGCTGTATGACTGGGCGCTACTGGGCAGCCGCCTGAACACCAACCTGGAGGAGCTGCCGATGCCGGTGCTGGCCGCGGTGAACGGCATGGCGCTGGGCGGCGGCTGTGAGCTGGCGCTGGCGTGTGACCTGCGGCTGGCCTCCATGGCGGCGAGCTTTGCGGTGCCGGAGGTGACCCTGGGCACCATATGCGGGGCGGGCGGCACCCAGCGGCTGCCCCGGCTTATCGGTGAAACGCGGGCCAAGGAGATGATCTTTACCGGGCGGGAAATTACCGCCGAAACGGCCCGGGAATGGGGTCTGGTAAATGGGGTCTTTACTGCCGGCAGCCTGCTGGAGGAAACACTGAACCTGGCGGATGAAATCGCCCGGAACAGCCCCTACGCTGTGACCCGCGCCAAGCGGAGCGTGAACGGCGGACGGGAAATGCTGCTGGAGGAAGCGCTGGAATGGGAACGGAGCCTCTTTGGCGAATGCGGCGAAAGCCGGGACCGCAAAGAGGGCATGATGGCCTTCCTGGAAAAACGGCCCCGGATATTTACCGGGGAATGAGAGAGGAGAGAGCATGGCAAAGGTGATCTCGGCCGCCGGGGCCGCCGCCCTGATTGGGGACGGCATGACGGTGGCGGTGGATGGCTTTATCGGCTTTTCGCTGGCGGAGGATATCCTGTGTGAGATGGAGGAGCGCTTCCTGCGGGAGGGCCACCCCCGTGACCTGCGGCTGGTGAATGTGGCGGGCTTGGGCGGCGATGGCCGCCGCCGGGGCATCAATCATTTTGCGCACCGGGGGATGCTCTCCCGGCTTTTGTGCAGCAATCTCAGCCTGGCCAATGCCATTTACCCCCACATCAGCGCAGGGGATTTTGCGCTGTTTATGGCTCCGCAGGGGGTCATGTCCCACATGATGCGGGCCATCGCCGGCAAAAAGCCGGGGGTGCTGACCTCCGTGGGGCTCAGGACCTTTGTGGACCCGCGGCGGGATGGCTGCCGCATGAACCAAAAGGCCTGGGAAAGCGGCGAGGAAGTGGTGCAGCTGGTGGAGCTGGCCGGGCAGGAGCAGCTCTTTTTCCCGGCGTTCCCGCTGGATGCCTGCATCATCAAGGGCAGCACTGCCGATGCCGATGGGAACATCAGCATGGAAAAGGAGGCCTTTCTGCTGGAGCAGTACGAGATGGCCGCTGCCGCCCACAACAGTGGCGGGCTGGTGCTTGCCCAGGTGGATCAACTGGTTCCTGCCCACACCATGAACGCCAAGGATGTGGTGGTGCCTGGCTGCCTGGTGGATTACATCGTGGTGGGGCGGGAGGAAAACTCCAGGCAGCAGTTTGTCACCGAGGAGCGCTGGGTGGAGGCCTTTACCGGGCGGGTGCGCATCCCGCTGGAGGGGCTGCCGCCGGTGCCGCCGGACATCAAAAAGGTGATGGCCCGCCGGGCCGCCGCGGAAATAAAGGACGGTGACTTTGTTAATTTCGGGATCGGGGTGCCTACCCTCATCACCAATGTACTGACCGAGCAGAAACGGCTGGAGCGGGTGACGCTCAGCATCGAATCCGGGACGATCGGCGGGGCGCCGCAGGGCGGCCTGCTGACCGGCGCCGCCTACAATGCCGATGCCATGATAAAGCAGCCGGATATCTTTGACCTGTACGATGGCGGCGGCATCGATGTGGCATGCCTGGGCGGGGCGGAATTTGACCGAGAGGGCAATGTGAATGTCAGCCGCTTTGGGGAGAAGATCCCCGGGCCCGGCGGGTTCATCAATATCTCGCAGGGAGCGAAGAAGGTGTGCTTTATGGGCAGCTTTACCGCCGGGGAAAGCGAGATCCGGCTGGAAGGCGGCCGGCTGCGCATCATAAAGGACGGCAATATCCGCAAGTTCCGACAGGCGGTGGGGCATATCACCTTTTCCGGGGAGTACTCCAACCAAAAGGGGACCCAGCAGGTGCTGTATATCACCGAGCGCGCGGTGTTCCGCCTGACGCCGGAGGGCCTGCTGCTGTGCGAGATCGCCCCCGGGGCGGACCTGCGGCGGGATATTCTGGAGAAGATGGAATTTACCCCGCTGATTGCCCCCGACCTGCGGGAAATGGACGCGGCGCTTTTTGCCGAGTGAGGGAAATTTATGCGTTTTGAAAGCGTGTGGGCGGTGTACTTTAGTGCCTGCGGCAGTACCCGGCGGGTGCTGCGGCGGATGGCCGAAGCGGCTGGGGAAGCGCTGGCCCTGCCGGTGCGGGAGCTGGACTACACCCTGCCCCCGGCACGGGAACAAAACTATGCCTTTGGCGAAGGAGATCTGATATTCTGGGGGAGCCCGACCTACGCGGGGCGGCTGCCCAATGTGCTGCTGCCCTTTTTGCGGGGACGCTTTACCGGCGGGAGCGCGGCGGCCGTGGCGGTAGTACTGTACGGCAACCGCGGCTATGATGACGCCCTGAAGGAGCTGTGCGAGGTGCTTTCCGGGAACGGCTTTTGCCCGGCGGCTGCGGCGGCAATGGTGGGCGAGCATGCCTTTGCGCCGGCGCTGGCCCATGGCCGGCCGGATGCCGAGGATATTGCCGCGGCGGAGGCCTTTGCCAGGAACGCGGCGCATACGCTGCGGGAACGGGAACGGCCCATTCCGGCAGCGGTGCCCGGCCGGGAGCCGATTGGACCCTACTACACCCCGCTGGGACTGGATGGGGAACCAGCGCGCTTTTTGAAGGCGAAGCCGCTGACCGACCCCCTGAAATGCGCCCGGTGCGGGCTTTGCGCCGCCCGATGCCCCATGGGGTCCATCCCAAGAGAGACCCCGGAGGAATGCGGCGGCATCTGCATCAAGTGCCAGGCCTGTGTAAAGGGATGCCCCACCGGGGCCAAATATTTCGCCGACGCGGCGTTTTGCTCCCACCGTGCCATGCTGGAGCAGACCTACGCAAAACGGCGGGAGAACGAATTCTTCCCGCCCCTGTGATGAATATACCTTCGCTTGGCAAGAGCAGATACGGCTTTTGCGGATATAAATACCGTCCGACTTTGTGCGTCGCGTTGACAGGCGCCAGCCTGCCTGCCGCTCCGCGCTTCCTCGGACGCCATTTCTCCCGCGCAAAAACTCCGAAAAGCGTGTGTGTCCTTGTCAAGCAAAGGTAAAATCCCCTGTCCAGACCCACGCGGGTGGACAGGGGAATTTTTTTATTCTTCGGTTTCCTCGGTGGAATCTGACTCCAGCGGTTCGGTGCCTTCCCCCTCCGCCAGGCGGTAGCCCACGCCCACCTCGGTAAAGAGGTACCGGGGTTCTTCGGGATTTTTCTCCAGCTTGCGGCGGAGGTTGGCCATATGGACCCGCAGCAGCTTATTATCCCGGGGGTTGGCCGCGGGGCCCCACAGCTCCCGCAGCATCTGCTGGTAGGTAAGCACCCGCCCGGCATAGCGGCCCAGCAGCGCCAGGATCTTAAACTCACTGGGGGTCAGGCCGGCGTCCTCGCCGCCCAGGTAGGCCCGGTGCTTATTGTAGTCAATGACAAGATCCCCCACGATGTACTGGCCCTCCCGCAGCTCCTCGCCGCCGCAGGCCCGGCGGGGGTGGCGCAGCGCCGTGCGGATGCGCGCCAGCAGCTCCACGGTGCCAAAGGGCTTGGTGAGGTAATCATCCGCACCAAGATCCAGTGCGCCGGCCTTGTCGTCCTCGGTCATGCGGGCAGAAATGACAATGATGGGAACACTGCTCCATTTGCGGATGCTTTGAATGATGCCAATGCCATCCATATCGGGCAGGCCCAGGTCCAGCAGGACGCAATCGGGACAGTGGGAGGCCGCCAACGCCAGCGCCGAGCGGCCATCCCCCACGGCGACGGTATCATAGCCCGCGTTGCTCAAGGTGCTTTGCAGGTAGTGCCGGATGCCGGCGTCATCCTCTACGATCATGATCTTATCACAGTGTTTCATCCTTCGGTTTCCTCCTCATCTTCGGTTCCGGCGGGCAGCCACAGGCATACCCGCGCTCCACCCTCGGGGCGGTTTTCGGCGGTCATGCGGCCGCCGTGTGCTTTTATGATGGCGCTGCATAGCGTGAGCCCCAGTCCCAGTCCCCGGCGGCCATCAGCGCAGGAGCGCGGCTGCGGCAGCAGCTTGCGGTCAAAAAGCTGGGGGAGCAGCTCTGGATGGAAGCCCGCGCCGTCATCCTCCACAGCAATCATCACGGTATCCCCCTGCCCGGCGATCTCCACCCGGATGCGGGTAGCGCCCTCGGCGTGGTTCACCGCGTTTTCCAAAAGGTTCAGAATGACTTGCTCCATCAAGGTGGCATCCATCGGGACCAGCAGCAGTTCATCGGGGACGGTCACCTGCACGGCAAAATCGGGGTACCGCCGGCGGAACTTGGCCGCCGCGCCCGCCATCACCTCCTCCACCGCCTCTGGCTGGGTGATGAGCCTGGTTTCTCCATCACCGTTCAGCCGGGTGATCGTCAAGAGGTTTTCCACCATGTGGATGAGCCACTCCGATTCCTCCTCGGCGCTTCGCAGCAGCTCCCGCTGCTTCTCGGGCGGCAGGGTATCCTGCTGCTCCAGCACGGTATTGATGGCCCCTGAAATGGCCGTAAGGGGGGTGCGCAGATCGTGGCTGACCGCCCGCAGCAGGTTGCCCCGGGTGCGTTCCTTTTCGTTTTCGGTCCTCAGGCGCTGCTGGTCACGGCTGCGTACTGTCATGGCGCTGGTGAGGATACCCACCACAAACAGCGTTACAAAGGTGATGGGATAGCCGGGGCCGGAAAAGCTCAGCTTGGAAAAGGGCTCGGTAAAAAAGTAATTGGCCACAAAGACCGAAAGCAGCGAGCCGAGCAGGCTCCACAGGTAGCCATTGGTAAAAAAGCCGGTGAGAAATACTGCCAGCACAAAGATGACCGGTGCGGTATCCTCGGCGTAGCCCATCTCCCCCAAATACAAGCAGATGAGCAGCGCACACAGGTGCAAAAGCAGCATGGTGATGGCATCCTGCTCCCATTTGGTATAGGTTTCATTCCGCTCGATCGGTGGCATTGGGCCCCTCCCCCTTTCCTCTCTTTGGGATAATCATACCATTTCCCGGCGTTTTTGCAAGGTCCCTTATCAAAAAAATCCCCCGCGGATAAAAGCCCGCAGGGGAATATTTATTTGCCGAGGTATGCCTCACGGATGACCGGGTTTTCCAGGAGCTCGCGTCCCGCGCCCTCCAGAATGATCTCGCCGGTTTCCATTACATAGCCGCGGTCGGCGGTGTGCAGGGCCATATTGGCGTTCTGCTCGATGAGCAGGATGGTAACACCCTGCTTATTGATCTCCCGGATGATCTGGAAGATATCCCGCACGATGAGGGGGGCCAGCCCCAGGGAGGGCTCATCCATCATCATCAGCTTGGGACGGCTCATCAGGGCGCGGGCCACGGCCAGCATCTGCTGCTCGCCGCCGGAAAGGGTCCCGGCCAGCTGCCAGTGGCGCTCCTTCAGGCGGGGGAACAGCTCATAGCACCACTCGATATCGTCATCCAGCTTATCATGACGCAGGTAGGCGCCGATCTTCATGTTCTCCAGCACCGTCATATCGGGGAAAACCCGCCGGCCCTCCGGCACCAGGGTAATGCCCCGCTTGACGATCTCATCGCTGGGCTTGCCCAGCAGCTCCTCGCCATTGTAGGTGATGGACCCGGCCTGGGCCTTAACTTGGCCGGCGATGGTGCGCAGCGTGGTGGATTTGCCGGCGCCATTGGCGCCCACCAGCGTAACGATGCTGCCATCCGGCACCTCAAAGGAGATATTCTTTACGGCGCGGATCCCGCCGTAATTGACCTGTAATTCCTGTACTTTAAGCATCGAGATCCACCCCCAAATACGCGTCAATGACCCGCTGATCCATCTGGACCGCCTCGGGTATGCCCTCAGCGATCAGCTTGCCGAATTCCAGCACATAAATGCGGTCGGAAATGCCCATGACGAGGTTCATGTGGTGCTCGATAAGCAGGATGCTGAGGTCAAACTGTTCCCGGATCTCCCGGATGAATTCGGTGAGCTCCACCGTTTCCTGCGGGTTCATACCGGCCGCCGGCTCATCCAGGATGAGCAGGCGAGGATCGGTGGCCAGGGCGCGCGCGATCTCCAGCCGGCGCTGCTGACCGTAGGGCAGGTTGCTGGCGGTTTCATCCTTCAGCTCGGCCAGACCCACGATCTCCAGAAGCTCCATCGCCTCCCGGCGCATCCGGGTCTCCTCCTTGCCGTTCAAATGGAAGGTAGCCGCCAAAAAGCCGCCCTTGGCGTGCATGTGCTTGGCAATGAGAACATTCTCAAAAACAGTCAGATTGCCGAAGAGACGGATATTCTGGAAGGTACGGGCCAGGCCCATTTTGGTGATCTGATCCGGCGTTTTGCGCAGGGTGGGCTTCCCTGCGAATTTTTCCACATCGCTGCCGAGATAGGTCTTTTTGGCCTTGCCGGCGGGATGCTCGCACAGATAGGGCCTGCCATCGAGATACAGGCAGCCATTGGTGGGGGCATATACGCCTGTCACCACATTGAATGCCGTGGTTTTGCCGGCGCCGTTGGGGCCGATGAGGGCCACGATCTCGCCCTCGCCCACTTCCATCGAAAGGTTATCCACGGCTACCACGCCGCCGAACTGCATTGTCACATTTTCCAGCTTTAGAACGGGGTTACTCATTTGCCGCACCGCCTTTCACTGCTTTTTGGCCGGTAAACAGATTTTTGAAAAACCGGCCAATCTTGCCAAAGAACGCGAAGATGGCATCCCAGCTGAATTCCTTTGTGCCCATCAGACCCTGGCGGTAGAACAGCACGATGACCATGATGACCACCGAGAACACTACCATACGGAAACCGTGGCCGAGCAGCGGAACCTTAAAGGTGCCGATCATGGTGGGGTTATCCAGGAAGCGCAGCCACCACTCGCTGCACGCCACATACAGGAAGGAGCCCAGCACCGAACCGGTGATGGAGCCGATGCCGCCGATGACGACGATGAGCAGGATCTCATAGGTCATGGCGGTGGTAAAGTTTTTGGCGTGGGCATTGAACTGGAACATGGCCAGCAGCGCGCCGCCGATGCCCGCGAAGAAGCTGCTGGTGCAGAAAGAGAGCATCTTATGCTTCATCAGGTTGATGCCCATAGCCTCCGCGGCAATTTCATCCTCCCGGATGGCCTTAAAGGCCCGGCCATAGGTGGAATTGATGAGCAGCACGATGATGGCGATACATACACCGGAAACGATAAACGGGAACAGGATGCTATCATAGCCCGTAAATTTGCGCAGGATGTTGGAGGCGTTGGTCAGCGGGCCCAGCTTCTCCCATTGGATCACCGCGCGGAGGATCTCCGCGAAGCCCAGGGTGGCAATGGCCAGGTAGTCGCTCTTCAGGCGCAGCACCGGCGCCCCGATGAGCGCCGCGAACAGCGCCGCCACCACACCGGCCAGGATTAGGGCCGGGATCTGGGGCATCTGGAACTGCACAATGCCGCCATCAAAGTACTGATAAACATTAATACGCTGATCCACCGGAATGGTAAGGATAGCATAGGTATAGGCGCCCAGCAGCATAAAGCCTGCCTGGCCCAGGCTGAACAGCCCGGTAAAGCCGTTCAGCAGGTTCATGCTGACCACCAGCAGGGCGTAAATGGCACCCTTTTGCAGCACGGTGGAGAGCATCGAGCTTTTTAGCGGGCTGTTATCGATATACAGCAGCACACCCGCCAGAAGAAGGGAACAGATCAAATTGCGTGTTTTCTTGTTTTTCATCGTTTACACCTTCTCCTTCAGTTTCTCTCCAAACAGGCCGTTTGGCTTGATAAGGAGGATGATGATCAGCAGCGCAAAGGTAAAGGCATTGCTGAAGATGGAAATATCCTGGTTGGATTTGATGAATGTTTCGCAGATACCGATGATATAGGAGCCGATGACCGCGCCGGGCACCGAGCCAATGCCGCCGAATACCGCCGCCACGAAGGATTTGAGACCCGGCATGGCGCCGATGGTGGGGCTAACCTGCCCGATGTAGCTGAAATACAGGATGGAGCCGACCGCCGCCAGGAACGAACCGATGACAAAGGTGATGGAAATGACCCGGTCGATGCGGATGCCCATGAGCTGCGCGGTATCAAAGTCCTTGGCCACGGCACGCATGGCCATGCCCATCTTGGTGTGCTTGATCACGATGACCAGCGCGATGACCAACAGGATGGTCAGCACGGGGGTGAGGATGGCCAGCCGCCGCACGGTGATGCCGCCGATCTGGATCTCGGTACGCAGCCAAGGGATATTGGGATAGGCCTGCGCCAGGCCGCCGGTGACATAGGTGGAAAGGTTCTGCAGCAGGTAGCTGACACCGATGGCGGAGATCATGACCGACATGCGGGGGGCGGAACGCAGCGGCTTGTAGGCCACTTTTTCTATCATCACGCCCAGCACCACCGTCAGGATCAGGGTCAAGATCAAGCCGACGGCAATGCTGCCGGCCCCCAAAAAGCCGCTGCTCCAGCTAGTGATATAGATCATGATGAAGCCCGCGACCATGAACATATCGCCGTGGGCAAAATTGATGAGCCGCAGGATGCCGTAAACCATGGTATAGCCGATGGCGATAAGCGCGTACAGGCTGCCGATGGTCAATCCGGAGATCAATATCTGGGCGTAGTAGGTAAAGTCATGCATATACACTGCCTCCGTAATAAAAAGGATATGCCGGGAAAAATGGCGCTGCGGTCCCCTTTGCCGGGGCTTTCATCCATCGCCGGGTCAAAGCCCTCGCAAAGAACGCCGCACCCATGCCGTTTGTTCTAAACGGCCACAAGCGCAGCGGGGGAAACCCAGTGGGTCTCCCTCGCCGCGCAGCCGTAGCTTTACATCATGCTGTTACAGCTTTTTTGCTATTACTCGATGGCAACAGAATCGGCAAATACAAAGCCCTCGGTGGTAGCAGTCTTGATGATGGCGTAGCTCTTGATGGCATCGCCGTTCTCATCAAACTTCAGGTCGCCGGTTACCAGGCCGGGAACATCCAGCGCGGCCAGAGCGTCACGCAGGGTAGCGCCGTCGGTGGACTGAGCCTTATCCAGGGCGTAGTAGATGGCCATGTAGGCATCGTAGCCGCAGGCAGTCACGGCGGAGATCTCTTCGCTGTTGGAGTTATCGGTCAGGCGGGCGGAATCTTCTTTCAGCCAGGCCTTAAAGCCCTCGGCAAAGGCATTGGCAGCGGGGTTGGTGTCATCGCCCTCAATGAAGAAGGTGGAGAAGTAAACACCGTCAATGGAAGCGCCAGCTTCCACTACACGCTGGATGATGGAAACATCGTCCCAGGTATCGGAGGCCAGGATGCAGCCATTGATACCAGCCTCACGGGCCTGCTTGATGATAAAGGGAGCAGTCTCAATGGAGGTGGGGGCAAAGATGGCCTCAATGCCCTGAGAAGCCAGGCTGGCCATGGTGCCAGAGAAGTCGGTCTCACCGGTCTGGAAGTTGACTTCCACGACCTCGCCGCCCAGCGCCTCAAAGGCCTTTACAAAGTAGGTGCCCAGACCGGCGGAGTAGTCGTCACCGGCCTCGGTGATAACGGCAGCCTTAGTCACGCCCTGCTTCTTGGCAAATTGCGCATCAGCTACGCTCTGGAAGGGATCGATGAAGCAGACTCGGAAGTAATAGTCATTGCCCTGGGTAACCTGGGGATTGGTGCAGGAGGTTCCGATCGCCGGGATCTTGGCCTGCTCAAAATAAGGGCCGCCGGCAATGGCGCAGCTGGAACCATAGGTACCCAGTACAGCGGTCACGCCCTTGGAAACCAGCTGCTGGGCAGCGGTGGGCGCCTTGGAAGAATCGGACTGGTTATCGGCATAGGTCAGCTCGATTTTGTATTCCTCACCGCCAATGGTAACGGTGGGATACAGAGAATTGGCGTACTGGATGCCGAGGATCTCTTTTTTGCCGCCGGCGCCGTTCTGGCCGGAGGTGGGTTCAAACACGCCGATGGTGATAACTTTTTCATCGGTGGGGGTGGGATTCTTTTCGCCGCCGCAGGCTACCATGGAAACGACCATGACCAGGCACAGCAGAATCGCGATCAGTTTTTTCATCTTTCTATTCCTCCTTATGGAATGATGGGATTGTACCTCCGAAGGCGTACACTTGTACGCCGGGGGAAGATATTAGTAGTATTATAGCAACCGTTCCCTCATTTGGCTACTATTTTTTTATTGCATTTTCGTCGCTTTGTAGCTTAAAATCGCTCCGACTTGTTTATTTTGACGAATAGAATTTGCAGGCTGCCCTTCATTTCGCTAAAGTGTTTTTCACTCCCGCATTTTTACTTTGTCCGCTGTGCGCCATCGGGGGACACTTCTTTCTCCTTTTAATGTAATTTTGTGCAACTTCTCGGCACGCCTTCCTGCATTTTGGCCGCAGTTTATTCGCATTTTGTTCTTATTATCCCTGCATTGACTATCCCATTTTCTTGTGATACCATATAGGTATCACCAATTAAGGAGGACTTTTCCATGAGCAAAATTCAGAAAATCTACGATTACCTCAAAGAATGCAACGGTTTCTTCTTTGCCAGCTGTGATGGCGATAAGCCCCGCGTGCGCCCCTTCGGCTTTATGATGATCTTCGAGGATAAGCTGTACTTCGGCATGGGCACCCACAAGGAAAGCTACAAGCAGGTAAAGGAAAACCCCAATGTGGAGATCAGCGCCATGAACCCCGATGGCAGCTTTATCCGCGTCAAGGGCGTTGCTCACTTCGATATGCGCCCTGAAGTTCAGGCCCATATGTTCGAGGTTTCCCCCAGCCTGCGCAAGCTGTATAATGAGGAATCCGGCTTGACTCAGGCTACTTTCTATCTCACCGATATTGTCGCTGAGACCAGCAAGGACAATGTTTTCACCCCCATCACCGATTGATCTTTGCACAGCCATTTGCCCCGGGCCGTCAGGTCCGGGGCATTTTTTCTTTTTCGGGATCGCGCCGGGCTTCGGTTGGGGGCGCAGCCCCTTCCGGTTCCGCCGGAAGTAAGCAGGCTCCGCCTGCTTTCCGCCGCCTGCGGCGGCGGGGGCTGTGCCCCGGCCTTTCCCCTGCACCCACCCTCCCCACGCAAAAACCCGCGCCGGTGCTTCCACACCGGGGCGGGTTCTATCATTATGAATTATCGTTCGACCAGTGCCTGCAATTTCTTCAGCGCGCCGCTGTCGCCAGTATTGTAAATCTGTTGCAGTACAAGGACATCTTTGATGTCCTTTTCCTCCACCAGGTCGTAGATCGAACCCTTGTAGTACCGGAAATCGATCCAGTACAGGTACTGGTAGTGATCTACCAGGTAGGGGATCAGCGCATTGCCGTAGCTGTCCTTTATCACCAGGCAGGCGGAACCATCGGTAATCTCCGGGTTTTCCACCACGCTGTACGGCTGGTCGCCGCCTGCAAAGGCCCCGTACTTCATGCTGCTGCCATAGCCGGAAACATCATTCACCACGAACCAGTCGTAGGTGGTGCCATCGGCCATGGTCATCTTCATTTTGTTGGTGCCCATCGGCTTGTAGGCGATCACCGTATCGGGATTGGCCCCCAGCGAAGTGATGCCGCTGACTGAATAATAGGTCCCCAAAAAGTTCGGGAACTCCACCTGCTCAAACTGATCCAGCATGTGCGGGGTCAACCCAGCCGCCTTGGCATACTGGGTGTAGGCGTAGTAGGCGCCCAGCGCTGTCCAGTGGTGGTCGGTGTGGAAGTAGATATACTCATCCACATGCTCCCGCAGCGCGTCAAAGACCTCCACCCCATTGATATCCGCCGCCATGCGGCTGTAAATATACCGGATGGCCTCCCGCTGATCGCTGATGTGCAGCTCTTTCTGCAAGGAATCACTCAGCAGCACACCGCCATTGATCGGCGCAACCAGGCTGTATAGCTGAGCCTTGCCCGCCAGCCGCTTATCCATCTCATTCAGGATCGCCGCGTACCAGTCGGAATTCTCCTGCTGGAAATAATAAAGTCCATAGCCCACATTCCCACTGACGAAAATCCCGCTGATCATCTCGCCGTCAGCGCTTACATTACCATCGCGGGGCGGCTCGGTATTGTTATCCTGCTGGGGATCATCGGTCTTATTTTCAGGATCATCTTTCGGCAGGGTGGGCAGCTCTCCCTGCCCCCCTTCGATATCCGGGATCTCCTCGCCTTGATTTTCGCCGCCCACTATCACATCACTGCGGATGCCGTAAAGGCTCTGTACCACCTTATTCCCGCCAATGAGCAGCTCCCGCAATGGGTAGGTATCGGCATACCAGGTATCTATCCCGCTAAACCACTTTCCACTCCAGAAGCTTTCCCAGGTAAAGGCCGGGAACTCGGTCAGCTTTCGTTTCTCTATCTCACTTTCGGTGGGCCGGGGCAAAAAGATGCCAATGACGCACAGCACCGCCAGCACGCTGCGCTCCACGCCCAGGGACG
>ENA-OWPL01000744-OWPL01000744.1-human-gut-metagenome-genome-assembly--contig:-NODE-744-length-21424-cov-5.322991_pt1 | contig 21424 bp, 20 predicted proteins | sample MGYA00248263_ERZ651844 | MGnify/ENA primary metagenome ERZ651844 (study PRJEB26924, sample SAMEA4378256) | human gut metagenome | biome: human gut; feature: human-associated habitat; material: faeces...
GAAAGGAGCTGAACTCCATAAGTAATAAAATTTACTTATTCGTTACAGCCCCTTTTTTGTGCTATAATCTTAACGAAAAAGAGGTATTGTATGGAAGAAAAATTGATCTATAAAGGTATTATCTTTGATTTAGTTCAAAAGGATGTAAAAATCAAAGATAAAATGTATAAACGAGACATCATTCGTCATCCAGGAGGTGTGGGTGTCATTTGTATCATCGATGGCAAGATCTTACTTGTACGACAAGAGCGTCCGGCAATTGGTAAAGAAACACTTGAAATTCCTGCAGGCAAACTCGAATATGGTGAAGATCCCATGGAATGCGGACTTCGTGAACTAAACGAAGAAACAGGCATGGCCTGTGATAAATTAGAACTCTTATTAAGTTTTGTATCAACACCAGGCTTTTGTGATGAAAGAATTTGGATCTATAAAGCCATCCATCCAAGAATGGCAGATGTAAAACTTTCTTTAGATGAAGATGAGGAAATCGATACTCTATGGTTGGATTTAGAAACGGCTTATGAATATACAAGAAATGGAAAAATTGATGATGGAAAGACTGTCATTGCGATTAGTCAAATGATGGCAGAAAGGAAATAAGATTATGAATTTTGTGGTGATTTCACCAAACTATCCAGAAAGTTACTGGATGTTTTGTAGGGGGTTAAAAGAAAATGGGGCTAAAGTATTGGCTATCGTAGATACTCCATACAACCAATTAAAACAGGAATTAAAAGAGTATTGTGATGAAATCTATGTTGTGAAAAGCTTCCATGACTATGATGAAATGATTAAGGCATGTGGCTATTTTACATTTAAATATGGAAAAATCGACTGGATTGAATCCAATAATGAAGCTTGGCTTGATTTAGATGCACGTCTTCGTGATGATTTTAATGTAAAAACAGGTTTTTCATTAGAAAGAATCGAAGAGCTTCAATCGAAGTCACAAATGAAAAAATATTATAAAGAAGCCAACGTCCCAGTAGCTGATTATAAAGTATTACATACACTTCAGGATGGCTTAGATTTCGCGGATAAAGTTGGATATCCACTTGTTATGAAGCCAGATCATGGTGTAGGTGCAAGTATGACTTATAAAATCATGAATGCCGAACAATTAGAATCTGTTTATATGCAGACAAAAGATCATGTTATGATTTTAGAACAATATATTGATGGAGATGTTTTTACATTAGATGGGATTTGCGATGAAAACGGAGATATTCGTTATTTAAATAGTTTAGAATATGTTGGTAACTGCATGGATTCTGTGCTTTATCAACAAAGTATTGGATGCTTCACAACACTCGAAATCAGCGATGAATGTCGTGATATTGTTCAAAGAACAATTCATGCTTTTAAAATCAAGAATCGTTTCTTTCATTGCGAATTCTTCCGATTGAATCATGATGTACAAGGATTAGGTGAAAAAGGCCGTATCTTTGGTCTAGAAGTAAACTTCAGACCTCCAGGAGGATTCTGTCCTGATTTAATGAATTATGCAGGTGAACTCGATGTATACCGTTTATGGGCTGAAGTGATCTTAAAACAACAAGCATCTTATTCAAAACTTAGAAGATATTCTGCAGGTTTTGTGGGCAGAAGGAATTCTATCAAATATCGTTATACAGTGAAAGAAATTCAAGACATGTTTAAAGAAGAATTAATTGATATCTTATATCTTCCAGAAGCCATTGCGGCTGCCATGGGTGATGTTGCGATTGTTGCCAAATTTACAAGTCCTTCAAGACGAGATGAGTTCTTCAAGGTTGCCTTAAAAAGAAAGGATCGATTATGATAGTTGAAAAAGAACTTTTCATGTCGAAATTAAATGAAAAGCGAAAAATCTTTATTTATTTACCTGAAGATTATGATACAAGCAATAAACAATATCCTGTTTTATATGCGTTTGATGGTCATAATATCTTTTTAGATGCCTATGCCACATATGGTAAGGCCATTCATATTCAAGAGCATATTGAAAAGCTCAATTTAGATTTAATTGTCGTTGGACAAGAATGTAGCCATATCGGAAACAATCGTTTAAAAGAATATGCACCCTACCCTTTCTATGATCCTGAATACGGATCATTTGAAGGTATAGGTGATGCTACAATGGACTTTTTTGTGAATGAATTAAAACCTTATATTGATCAAAATTACAGAACCAAAAAGACAAGAAAAAATACATTTATCGGTGGAAGTAGTTGCGGAGGTCTAATGGCCTTATATGCAGCCTATACTTATTCCGACATCTATTCAAAAGCCATTGTGATATCCCCTTATGTCTTAGAGAGTATGGATGCAATTTTGAAAGATATTCATCATAAAAACATTCAAAAAAATACTTCAATCTATTTATCTTGGGGTTCAAATGAAGCAAGCTTAATGCATGAATTTGTCTGGCAAACTAAGGCTTGTACTGAAATTGGTAATTCTCTATCAAAAAAAGGAGTCAAAGTCTTATATAATGTGATTCCAGAAGGAAGACATTGTGAGGAAGACTGGGAAAAAGAATGTGATACATTCCTTCCGTTTTTAGTGCAATGAACCGGGATGTAGTGATTTCAAAGCTTGAAACAAAAGCCAAGCGAAAGATTGTGATTAGTGATATTCATGGTAATTTAGATCTATATCAAGCGCTCTTACACAAGATTGATTATAAACCGGGTATAGATTGTTTGATTCTTTTAGGTGATTTAGTTGAAAAAGGAAAAAGAAATCTAGATACTCTTCATTACATTATGCATCAAGTTCAAACGGAAGATGTACATTGTATCATGGGTAATTGTGATTTTATTGCGAAAAATGTTCTTTACTCCTATCGTTTGGATTTTTTAAAACATGTTCTTGGATTTAGAAAAGCAAGTTTGATTCATGAAATGGCTAAAAGTCTAAATATTGAAATCAACGAAAATAGTAATATGTCCCAAATTTGTCAAATCTTACGCAAACATTATTTAGATGAACTTTGTTTCTTAAACGATTTACCCCATGTATTAGAAGATGATGCGCATATTTATGTACATGCAGGTATTGAAAGCAATGAAAATTATGGAACGGATTTTAAACAAGTCATGACCCATGCCTTCTTTTTAGAAACAAATCAAGTATTCAAAAAGAATATCATTGTTGGACATATGCCGGTGACAGAATATTGTAGTCATATTGCCTCTTTTGATCCCATTTATGATGTAAAACATAACATTTATAGTATTGATGGTGGAAACATGGTTAAATTTGGCGGTCAATTAAATGCTCTTATATTTGAAAAGAATATTGTTAAAGTTGAACGATGTGATTTTCTTAAAGAAAGAAAAGTCATTCAAAATGTAGATTATCATACACAAATTCCCTTCTTCATAACTTTTAATCATGGTAATATTCAAATTCTTGAACGAAATTCGATACAATCGAAAGTATATTGTCCTTACAATAATCGTACTTTCTGGGTTGAAAATGAATTCGTGACAAATGATATGAAAGCTTATGATTATACAAATTATGAGATTCCATTAAAAAAAGGCGATACCGTAAAAGAGGTATTCGCCTATCAAGATAAAGTTCAAATCAAAAAGAATGGTATACTAGGCTGGACCTATCGTTCAAACCTAGAATGATACTATTCTTTTTTTACGCTAGCTTCTGATAAGTAAGTGAATAAAGCATTAACTTCATCTTCCGTTGTATGAAAACTAGTCACAAAACGAATGACATAATGATCGTCACATTTTTCCCAGATTTCAAAATCAATATTTTCACTTAAGAATTGGTATTGTTCTTTTGTGACATTGACAAAAATCTGATTTGTATCACTCTTCATAAATAAAGCATAGCCTAAATCTTGAAGTCTAGATTGAATCTTTTGAGCCAATGCGACTGAATGTTTTGCATAATCAAAGAAAGCATCATGTTCAAATAATCCTAAAAATTGAATTCCAAGCAACCATCCTTTGGCAAGCATAGCTCCATTTTGTTTCATCACAAAGCGGAAATATGGTTTTAATTCAGGATTTGAGATGACAACGGCCTCTCCTATTAGAGCACCATTTTTCGTACCACCAATATAGAATACATCACAAAGATTGGCTAAATCATTTAATGTATAATCCACTGTCGATAAAGCAACACCAAGTCTTGCCCCATCCATCATTAAGTATAGACCTAATTCATCACAAACAGCACGAATTTCTTTTAATTCCTCAAATGTATATACGGTTCCATATTCTGTGGCATTTGAAATATAAACCATTTTTGGATAAACCATATGTTCATACGAAAGCATATGTGTATCAAACACTTTACGAATATCACTCGGATTGATTTTTCCAGCATAGTTATTGACAGGAATCACTTTATGTCCAGTCGCTTCAATCGCACCTGTTTCATGCGTCGCAATATGTCCTGTATCACAACTGATGACAGCTTCAAAAGGTTTTAAACATGCTTTGATGATTGTTTGATTCGTGATGGTTCCACCTACAATAAAGTGAACGTCCACATCGTAATCCGGAATATGTTTTTTTATAGCTTCCTTTGCACGTTGGCAAATTTCATCCATACCATATCCAGTAAAAGAATGACCATTTGTCGTATTCATATATTCCATAATTTCTGGAATACAGCCTTGGCCATAATCATTTCTAAAAAATAACATTTTTTATCAACTCCCAAAATCATTGTAACACAAAAACAGGTCCTTTGACCTGTTTTATGATTTATTCTTCTTTTAATCCCATAACTTCGTCTGTAAATAGACGTGCATCCATAAGTTTTAAGCCTTCAGCAATATATGGTTTGAATTCCATTTGATCTAATACATCTTTTTGTAAATCTACACCTGGAGCGATTTCAATCAATGTTAATTTTCCATCAATTAACTTAAATACAGCACGCTCAGTAATATATAAGACTTTTTGACCTGTTTCATTCGCATAATCAGCTGAGAAAGTAACTTGTTCAATGTGATTTTTAAATTTCTTGATTTGACCTTCTTGATCAATTGTCAATTTACCATTTCCAACTGTTTCTTTTAAACCTTTAGCTGTAAATGTTCCACAATAAACAACGACCGGTGAAGTTTGTGTGATATTAATAAATCCACCACATCCTGCAATTTTTGGTCCAAAACGAGAAACGTTGATATCACCTTTTTGATCACATTCTGCAAGTCCTAAGAAAGCTTGGTCTAATCCACCACCATCATAGAAGTCAAACTGATATGTTTGATCAATGATTGCATCTGGGTTTGTACAAGCACCAAAGGCAGTACCATTCATTGGAACACCACCGATTCCTCCAGCTTCAACTGTCATTTTAAGTCCTGGAAGTCCTTCTTCATTGGCAACATTTGCGATACCTTCTGGCATACCAATTCCTAAGTTGATAACAGCCGTTGGATCCAATTCCATTGCAGCACGACGACAAACAACTTTACGTGCATTTAATGGCATTGGTTCAATTGAATCAACAGGTACACGAATTTCTCCACAGAATGATGGGTTGTATGGATCTGAATACGTTTGCCAATGGTTTTCAGGTTGTGCAACAACGATCGCATCCACATAAATTCCTGGAATCTTAACATCCATTGGTTTTAATGATCCGCGTTCTACAATTTTTTCAACCTGTAGAATAACTTTACCACCACTGTTTTTAACAGCTTGCGCAATACTGATTGAATCTAGAGTTGCTGCTTCTTTACACATTGAGCAGTTTCCATCTTCATCCGCATATGTACCACGAATCAATGCAATATCTAATGGGAATGATTTATAACGTAACCATTCTTGTCCATCCATATTGATCAATTCAACTAAATCTTCTTTAGTGCGTTCATTCATTTTCGCACCTTCTAGACGAGGGTCGATAAATGTTTTCAAACCAATTTTTGTGATTACACCTGGACGGTGTCCTGCAATTTCACGGAACATCAAACTGATTGTTCCTAAAGGTAAATTATAGCCTTCAACTTTGTTTTCAAAAACTAATTTTTGGAAAGTAGGAATCAATCCCCAGTGTCCACCAATGATTCTTTTTAACAATCCTTCATGACCCATATGGTTCAATCCTAAATCTGGTGTACCATCTCCTACACCAGCAGAGAACATAACGGTTAAATCTCTAGGATGTCCTGTTTCTAAGAAACTATTTTCAATGGCAACACTAAGTTCTTGAGGGTGACCCATTCCAATAAATCCACCAACACCAATTTTGTCGCCATCTTTGATCAAACTGATAGCTTCTTGGGCTGACATTACTTTTGACATTTAAATCATCCTTTCAAATAAATTATTTGTTTTTAAATTCTTTTTCTTTTACTTTGTTTACGAAGCATTCCATTCCATAAGTTTGATCTTCAGTTGCGAAGCAATCTGAGAAATCTTTTACTTCGATAGCGATAGCTGAATCCATATCTGTTTGAAGTCCAGCATTGATAGCTTTTTTAGATTGTGCAACAGCGATTGGAGCGTTTTTGCAGATTCCATTAGCCATTTTTAATGCAGTAGCCATTAATTCTTCTTGAGGAACAACAGCATTTACTAATCCAATAGCCAATGCTTTGTCTGCTTTGATGTTACGAGCTGTAAAGATCATTTCTTTAGCGATTCCAGCAGGTACTAAACGTGCTAAACGTTGAGTTCCACCAAAGCCTGGAGTAATTCCTAAACCTACTTCTGGTTGTCCAAAAATAGCATTTTCACTAGCAATACGAATGTCACAAGCCATACTTAATTCGCATCCACCACCTAATGCGAAACCATTTACGGCTGCGATTACTGGGCAGTGTAAAGTTTCAATTTGACGGAAGATCTTGTTTCCATAAGCTCCATATTCAGCCGCTTCTTCAACCGTTTTATCTTTCATTTCAGCAATATCTGCACCAGCAACGAAAGATTTGCTTCCAGCACCTGTGATAACTACACAATATGTGTCTTTGTCAGCTGCAACGGTGTTAACAGCTTCTTCTAAATCATTTAATACAGCTGTTGATAATGCATTTAATGCTTTTTCACGATTGATTGTGATAATTGAAACGTGACCTTGTTTTTCTAATAATACGTTTTCCATGATTTTTCTCCTCTAATATTTAAATAAAAAGTGAAACAACGAGTGTTTCACTTTAGTTATTTCACTAGTTGTAGCTGTAGAATCCTTGTTTAGTTTTTTGACCTAATTTTCCAGCACGAACCATTTTCTTTAATAATGTACATGGACGATATTTAGGATCTCCTGTTTCAGTATATAATACTTCCATTACATCTAAAACAATATCCAATCCAATTAAGTCACCCAAAGCCAATGGTCCCATTGGGTGGTTAGCTCCAAGTTTCATAGCTGTATCGATATCTTCAACACTTGCCAATCCTTCTTGGTAAATGAAGCAAGCTTCATTGATCATTGGAATCAAGATACGGTTAACTACGAATCCAGGTCCTTCAGCAACTTCTACTGGAGTTTTTCCTAATGATTTAGAGCATTCGATGATAGCTTCTTTTGTTTCAACTGGAGTATTTTCACCAGAGATAACTTCAACTAATTTCATACGATCAGCTGGGTTGAAGAAGTGCATACCGATAACGTTATGTTTGATTCCGTTAGCAATTTCAGTAACACTTAAACTTGAAGTGTTTGTTCCGAAAATGCAGTCTTCTTTACAAATTTCATCTAAAGTCTTGAATAAGTCTTTTTTGATTTCCATTTTTTCAAGAACAGCTTCAACGATTAAATCGCAATCAGCTAAATCTTTGTATTCACCAGCAGTTAAGTTAGCTTTGATACCTTCTGCTTTTTCAGCAGTAATCTTTTCACGAGATACTAGTTTATCTAATTTAGCACCAATTTTGTTGATTCCATTTTGTGCCCATTCGATTTTAATATCACATACAGTTACATTGTATCCAGCTGTAGCAAATGCATTGGCAATACCTTGCCCCATTGTTCCAGCACCAATAACACCTACATTTTTCATTTTAAATATGCTCCTTTTTATTATTCAGCTTTTGCAGCTTTAATTGATTCAACTAATAAAGGTAATACAGTTGCACAATCTCCAACGAATCCCATGTTAGAAATATTGAAGATTTCTGCTTGAGGATCACGGTTGATAGAGATGATTAAATCTGATTTATCCATACCAGCACAGTGTTGTACAGCTCCAGAAATACCACAAGCGATATATAATGAAGGACGTACAGTCTTACCTGTTTGACCTACTTGACGATCTTTGTCTAAGAATCCATCTTCAACAACAGCACGTGTACAGCAAACTACACCACCTAATTCGTCAGCTACTTTTTGAAGTACATCTAAGCAATTTTCAGCACCACGACCAGCACCTACTAAAATATTAGCTTTTGTGATATCTACATCAGCTTTTACTTTTTCGATTACTTTTTCTACGAATACTTGAGGATCTGTTGTTCTCCAAGTTGGTGTAAATTCTTCAACTTCACCAGTACGAGTTGTATCTGTTGGAGCCAATTCGAATACTTTTGGTCTGATTGTAGCCATTTGTGGACGAGTGTCTTTACATACGATTGTACCAAATAAGTTACCACCGAATGTTGGACGAGTTACGTCTAATAATGATTCACCATTTTCTTTAGCATATTCTAAGTCTACTTCGATCTTAGTAGCATCTGCAGTTAGACCTACATTTAAACGAGCAGCTACACGTGGTGCTAAATCACGTCCTAATGGAGTGGCACCAGTTAACATTGAATCTGGTTTGTGAGCTAAAACAACTTGTGTTAAAGCATCAGCATAGAATTGAGTTGAATAGTCTTTTAACAAAGCATCATCAACAACGATTACTTTGTCAGCTCCATGACTAATAACTTCTTGAGCTTTTTCTTTTACATTTTCTCCAAGCAATACACCAACTACTTTGTATCCAAATTCAGGGATAGAAGCAACTAGTTTTCTTGCTTCTGAAATAAGTTCATAACTTACTTCTGCAATGTTTCCGTTTTCTTGTTCAACGAAAACGAAGATATCTTTATATTCTTCAAATCGAGCCATTCTACTTCATCCTCCCTACTTTGTAATGATTTGCTTTTCTTTCAAAGTCTTAGCAATCATATCTGCAGTTTCCTGCTCAGACAATGTGAATACTTCTGTTTTATCAGTAACGTCTTTTGTGAAAGTAGTTTTAACTGATGTAGGAGAACCTTTGAAACCAACTGTTTCAGGATCGATTCCTAATTCAGCATTTGTTAAAACTTCAATCTTGTCTTCTTTACATAAGTCAACGATGTTGTCACATTGCATGTAACGAGGTTTGTTCATTCCTGATAATGTTGTGATAACACATGGTAACTTAGCTGTTACGATTTGTTCAACATCTTCTAATGAACGTTTAACAGTGATAGAATCTTCTTTTACTTCTAAGATTTCATCTACATAAGTAACTTGAGGAATATCCAAACGTTCTGCAGTTTGAGGTCCTACCTGAGCAGTATCACCATCGATAGCTTGACGACCAGCGATAACTAAGTCAAATCCTACTTTTTTCAAAGCAGCCGCTAAAGCGATACTTGTAGCACATGTATCAGATCCACCTAATACACGGTCTGTTAATAAAACACCTTTGTCAGCACCCATAGCTACACCTTCTTTTAACATTTCAGCAGCTTTAGGTAATCCCATTGTCATTACAACAACTTCAGTGTCAGGGTTTTTGTCTTTTAATTCCAATGCAGCTTCCAAACCAGCTAAATCATCAGGGTTTGTGATTGCAGGAACACCGTCACGAATTAACGCACCCGTTTTTTTATCAACTGTAATTTCAGTTGAATCCGGAACTTGTTTTTCTAAAACAACAATTTTCATTTTTCAACACCAATTCCTTTCTTACTTCAACATAGCGCCAGAGATGACCATACGTTGTACTTCTGAAGTACCTTCGTAGATTTCAGTGATCTTAGCATCTCTAAACATTCTTTCTACTGGTAAATCACGAGTATATCCGTATCCACCTAATAATTGGATAGCTTTTGTTGTAATTTCCATAGCTGTTTCAGCAGCAAATAATTTTGCTTCAGCTGCTAATTGAGTATAAGGACGACCTTCTTGTTTAGCAGTAGCTGCAGAATATACTAACCAACGAGCTGCATCTGTTTTAGTTTGCATATCAGCTAATTGGAATTGAGTGTTTTGGAATTTAGCAATTGGACGACCAAATTGTTTACGTTGTTTTACGTAAGCAACGGCTTCATCGATTGCACCTTGAGCAATTCCTAATGCTTGAGCAGCGATACCAATACGTCCACCATCAAGTGTCTGCATGGCAATCTTGAATCCCATACCTTCTTTTCCTAATAAGTTTTCTTTTGGAATACGTACATTATTGAAAATTAATTCACATGTAGCAGATCCACGAATACCTAATTTCTTTTCGTGAAGACCGAATGTGAATCCTGGAGTTCCTTTTTCAAGAATGAAAGCAGAAATTCCACGAGTTCCTTTTGTTTTGTCTGTCATGGCAAAAATTACATATACATCGGCTTCTCCAGCATTTGTAATGAAGATTTTTGTACCATTGATAACATATTCGTCACCATCTAATACAGCTGTAGTTTGTTGTCCAGCCGCATCTGTACCAGCGTTTGGTTCCGTTAAACCAAATGCAGCCAATTTCTTACCTGTACATAAATCTGTTAAGAATCTTTGTTTTTGTTCTTCAGTACCAAATTGAGCAATTGGCCAAGTACCTAATGAAGTGTGAGCTGATAAAACTACACCACTTGTTGCACATGTTTTAGACAATTCTTCGATTGCTAAAATATAGCATAAATAATCTGCGCCAGCTCCTCCATATTCGCGAGAATAAGGAATACCAAGCATCTTAGCTTGACGCATCACTTCTACAGATTCCTTAGGGAATCTTTCGTTTTCGTCAACATCCGCTGCGTTTTCTTTTACTTCGTTTTGCGCAACTTCTCTGAACAACTTTTGCATCATTAATTGTTGTTCTGTTAAATTGAAATCCATAAATGAAGTTCTCCTTTCCAGTTTCTTGAACTATTCGAATTAGGACATCGATAGCATGAGAAAGTATGTTAAACTTTTCACACAGTCATATTCTACATACTTTTTTGAACCTCGTCAATGATTTTGTTAATATTTTAACAAATTGTATTAAATGCCCTATCTTATTAATATATGTTATGTATTATTAACATGTGAAAAATTAAACAAGTTATTGACATCCCCTATTTTAAGGACTAGACTAAGCATGTAAAAAAGTGAATCTCGATTTAGAGTAGAAAGTAGGTATACAAATGAGAAAAGCTTATATTGTTGCTGCTAAACGTAGTGCAATTGGTACTTTTTTAGGAAGTTTAACTGATGTAGATTTAGCTACTGTTGGAGCAACTGTTTTAAAAGAAACAATTAAACAAGCAAATATTGATCCAGCTAACTTAGACGAAGTTATTATCGGTAACGTAATTGCTGCCGGTTTAGGACAAAACATTGCTCGTCACGTTGCTTTTGATGCAGGAATTCCTGTTGAAGTATGTGCACAATCAATCAATATGTTATGTGGTTCAGGTTTAAAAGCCGTTATGGAAGCTACACTTCGTATTCAAGCAAACTTTGGTGACTTATATGTTGCTGGTGGTGTTGAATCAATGACTCGTGCTCCATTTATGTTGAGCTACAAAAACCGTACAGGAACTAAGATGGGAGACCAAAAATTAGTGGATGCTATGTTACACGATGGTTTAACAGATGCAATGTATGGAATTCACATGGGATGTACTGCTGACAACATCGCTAAAAAATATAACATTTCTCGTGAGGCACAAGATGAATTCGCATTTGCTTCTCAAGAAAAAGCTTTAGCGGCTATTGCTGCAGGTAAATTCAAAGATGAAATCGTTCCTATTACTTATAAGACTCGTAAAGGTGAAGTAGTATTTGATACAGACGAACACCCTCGTAAAACAAGCTTAGAAAAATTAGCTAAATTACGTCCAGCCTTCAACGCAGATGGAACTGTAACTGCAGGTAATGCTTCTGGTATCAATGATGGTGCTTCATTTACTATCGTTGCTAGTGAAGATGCAGTTAAGAAATATAACTTAACACCAATTGCTGAAGTTATCGGATTTGGACAAGGTGGAGTTGACCCACGAGTTATGGGACTTGGTCCAACACCAGCTATCTTAAACGCATTAAAATATGCAGATCTAAAAATCGAAGATCTTGACTTAGTTGAATTGAATGAAGCATTTGCTGCTCAGTCATTAGGTGTTATCCACGAATTAGAAGAAGCTACAGGTATGGATCGCGAAGCCTTCTTAGCTAAGACAAACGTAAATGGTGGAGCTATTGCTTTAGGTCACCCAGTAGGTGCTAGTGGAAACCGTATCTTAGTTTCATTGTTATATGAAATGCAAAAACGTAAATCAAAAATCGGTCTTGCTTCCCTATGTATTGGTGGAGGACAAGGTGCCGCTGTTATCGTAAAAATGTGCGATTAATCAATAAGGAGACATGTTCTCCTTATTTCTTTAAATTCACTTGTGAATTTTTTAATTTGTGATTGATTTTCATCATTCACTATGTTAAAGTTTAAAAGGTAAATGACTAATAGTCTTACATGGAGGAATATTAATATGACAAAAAAAGTAGTTTTAGCAGGTGCATGTCGTACTGCTATTGGTAAAATGGGTGGAGCTTTAAGTAACACTCCAGCTGCTGATTTAGGTTCTATCGTAATTAAAGAAGCATTGAACCGTGCAGGTGTTAAACCTGAACAAGTTGACGAAGTATTAATGGGATGCGTTATCCAAGCTGCTCAAGGACAAAACGTTGCTCGTCAAGCTAGTATCAAAGCTGGTCTACCTATTGAAGTTCCTGCCGTAACATTAAACGTTGTTTGTGGATCTGGTTTAAACTGTGTTAACCAAGCTGCTGCAATGATCATGGCTGGTCAAGCTGACATCGTTGTTGCTGGTGGTATGGAAAACATGTCAATGGCACCATATGCTATGACTAAAGCACGTTTTGGTTACCGTATGAACAACGCTACTATCGTTGATACAATGGTAAATGATGCATTAACAGATGCATTCAACCACTACCACATGATGATTACTGCAGAAAACATCTGTGATCGTTGGAACTTAACTCGTGAAGAATTAGATGAATTCTCAGCTAACTCTCAACAAAAAGCTGAAAAAGCTATGGCTGAACACAAATTCGATGATGAAATCGTACCAGTTCCAGTTAAAGTTAAAAAAGAAATCGTTGAATTCAAAGTGGATGAAGGACCTCGTCCAGGAACAACGGCTGAATCATTAGCTAAATTACGTTGCTGCTCTGGTAAAGAAGGCGGAATGGTAACTGCTGGTAATGCTTCAGGAATTAATGATGGTGCTGCTGCAATCGTTGTTATGAGTGAAGAAAAAGCAAAAGAATTAGGTGTTACACCAATGGCTACTTGGGTACAAGGTGCATTAGCTGGTGTTGAACCAGAAATCATGGGTATTGGACCAGTGGCTGCTACTCGTAAAGTTATGGAAAGAACTGGATTAACAGTTGATGATATGGACTTAATCGAAGCAAACGAAGCTTTCGCTGCTCAATCAGTTGCTGTTGCTAAAGAATTAGGATTCGATATGAGCAAAGTTAACGTTAACGGTGGAGCCGTTGCATTAGGACACCCTGTTGGAGCTAGTGGATGCCGTATCCTTGTTACTTTACTTCACGAAATGCAAAAACGTGATGCTAAGAAAGGTTTAGCTACACTTTGCATCGGTGGTGGTATGGGTTGTGCTACTATCGTAGAACGTGACTAATTTATATATAATAACTAACTAAACTACTTCTAAGAAGAGATTCAACAAAAATTGAATCTCTTCTTTTTTTCTTACTTTTTACAATTCAACAATTTTTTTCTGTTATAATCAATTTAAAGGAGTTACTATAACTATGAAGTCAAATCTAAATCGAATATTATTTATTTTCGCAGGGATATGTTTTATATTCACATACTTCTTAACAAAGAATTTTACTTATCTACCATTAGGACTCTGTTTCTTAATACTATCGACAAACAAAAAAAGAGAAGACCACTAAGTCTTCTCTATTTTTCGATTTCCTTTAAAATGTTTTCAATCTTATTTCCCTGTTCAAGACTTGTATCTTGTACAAAGATCAATTCTGGCATCTTACGAATCTTAATTTTTTTTGCGACTTGAGAACGAATGAAACCCTTTGATTGATTTAACACACGCATACCCGCATCATTACGCCCTTGTTTTCCAAGGAATGTAACATAAACTTTCGCTTGTGATAAATCATTTGTACATCGTACATCCGTTATCGTACAAAAACCTAAATTTGGATTTTTCAATTCAAATTGAAGAATACGTGAAATCTCTCTTTGAATTGTCATCTCCATACGTTCTGTTTTTAATGACATACTATTCTTCCACTTCCTGATCTTCGAAGCCTTCTAAAATATCTCCTACTTTAATATCATTAAAGTTTTCGATTGTCATACCACATTCGTAACCATTTAGTACTTCTTTAACATCATTTTCAAAACGACGTAATGATCCAAGTTTACCGGTATAAACAACAATACCTTCACGGATCAAACGAACTTTACAATCACGTTTCATCTTACCATCTGTAACCATACATCCGGCAATCGTACCTACCTTACTTACTTTATAAATCTGACGAACATCCGCCTGACCAATGACAACTTCTTCATATACTGGTGCAAGCATACCTTTCATTGCAGCTTGTAATTCTTCTAAAGCTTTATAAATGATGTTATGCAAACGAATTTCAACACCTTCTTCTTCCGCTTTTTTACGAATGGCTGCACTTGGACGAATGTTAAATCCATAAATAATCGCATTCGAAGCACTTGCTAATAAGATATCTGATTCTGTAATTGTACCTACAGTGGAACGAATAACGTTGATACGAACATTTCCATCCACTTCTAGTTTTTCCATGCTTGCCTTTAAAGCTTCAGCCGAACCTTGAACATCTGCTTTGATCAAGACATTGATTTCTTGAACATCACCTTCATCGATTCTCTTTGCCAAATCTTCTAATGACATTGCACTCGTTGAATTACGTTCTTTTTCAATTTGTTTATCCAAACGATGACCCGCAATTTCAGCCGCCTTTTTATAGCTATCATAAGACATGAAGACATCTCCAGCTCTAGGAACTTCATTTAAACCAATGATTTCAACTGGACAGCTTGGTTCTGCATGTTTAATTTCCATACCACGATCATTTGTCATTTTACGAACACGACCATAACTAGTACCAACTACAACACTATCTCCTGTATGTAATGTACCACGTTGAACTAATAATGTCGCAACTGGTCCACGACCTTTATCCAACTTGGCTTCAATTACTGTACCAGAAGCATTTGTATCTGGATTAGCTTTTAATTCTTGCATATCTGCCACTAACAACATTGTTTCCAATAATTCTGGAACACCCGTTCCCTTTTTTGCAGATACTTGAGTAAAGATTGTATCTCCACCCCATTCTTCAGGCATAATTCCTAGTTCGCTCATTTCTGACATGATACGATCTGGATTTGCACCTGGCTTATCAATTTTATTTACCGCAACTACAATTGGAACACCTGCAGCTTTCGCATGGTCAACCGCTTCTTTTGTCTGAGGCATTACACCATCATCTGCCGCAACAACAATAATAACGATATCTGTAACTTCAGCACCACGAGCACGCATAGCAGTAAATGCTTCGTGACCTGGTGTATCTAAGAATGTAACTTTTCTTCCCTTTAAGGATACCTGATATGCACCAATATGTTGTGTAATACCACCAAATTCATTTTCAGTAACATTCGCTTTACGAATTGTATCCAATAATGTTGTTTTACCATGGTCAACGTGACCCATGATTGTGACAACAGGAGGACGAGGTACTAATTTAGATTCATCTTCTTCTACATTTTGAAGTTGTTCTTCAATATCATCTTCGTCAACAACAATTTCCTTATGTACTTCTACATTGAAATTCATACAGATCAATTCAATATCCTCATCCGATAATACAGTATTGATTGTTGACATATTTCCCATCATAAATAAGAATTTAATGATTTCAGAACTATTTTTGTGAAGCAACTGTGCTAACTGACCAACAGTAATCGCATCACTATATGTGATTTCCTTTACTGCTTCTTCTTTCTTAGGTGCATTAGACTGATGCGAACTCTTATGCCCTTTTCGATTTGGTTTCTTTTTGTTTTTATTGTTGTTGTTATAAGCCATCGAATCACCTAACCTTTCATCTTTTCGATAATCGCTTTGGCAAAGCCACTATCTACAATCGCAATAGCACTCATCTTTTTATAAGAAACATCATCTAATACAGATGGTTCTACCACTATATATGGCACATTGTAATATGTGCATTTATCCTGAATCTTCTTCATACGGTTTTGCCCGCATAAAGAAGATACAAGTACAAGTTTTGCTTGAGATTTTTGAATACTAACAAGTAAAGAATCACCTTTTGCTACTTTACCAGCACGATATGCTAGTTGTATCAAATTTGTAACTTTATTCATTGGTAATAATGGATTCTAATTCCTGATATACTTCTTCAGGAATTTCAATTTCTAAAGCTCTTTGTAAAGCCTTGTTCTTTTTGGCAAGAGCTAAAGTATCCAAACTTTTTGAAATATAAGCACCATGCCCATTCTTTTTACCTGTTAAATCGATCTCAACTGTTTTTTCAGGTGTACGTACCACACGAATCAAATCCTTTTTAGGAAAACGCTCTTGTGTTACGACACATTTTCGCATTGGAATCTTACGCATGAAACTAACTCCTAGTCATCATAATATTCATCATATTCTTCATAGTCAACATCATCGTCCCAGGCATTTTCATCTTCATATTCCTGTTCTTCGATTTCAGCCAACTCTTCTTCTGAATAGATTGGTTTCATATCTTCGTAGTTGAATTTTTTTACTTCAACTGGTTTCTTTTCTTCCTCAACCTTTTCTTTTTTAGGTTTAGAAACAACATCCTCTTGTTTATTTGAAGCATCGGCCATAGATTCAAATTTAGAAGTATATTCCTTTACATCTGCAGCCGTTTTTTCTTTACGATTTTGTTTGGCAATACGAGCCAATTCTTCCATTTCATCGACTTCTTTTTCTTCAACTGTATTTTCCTTTTCGAATAAAGTATCTTGTGCATGTTCTTCAACTGCATCTACTTCTTCATCTTCATAAGTAAAATCAGCAACATCAATATTTTCGATTTCTGCTTCATTTGATTTTAATTCATCAATCTTTTGTTGTTGTTTATAAGCACGTTCTTTTGCTTTCTTTTCTTCATATTCTTCTTGCATTTTCTTAGAAATTGCCATGTAGTCAATGCCTAATTCCTGCATTTCACTTTCGGATTTGATATCAATCTTGTGATTTGTAAGTTTAACAGCTAAACGCGCATTTTTACCACGTTTACCAATAGCTAAAGATAATTGGTTATCAGGAACAACAACGATCAATCCATCTTTTACAGTCTCATTAGGAATAACCGCAACACCTGTACTTGGACTTAATGCATTGGCAATCAATTCACTAATATTGTCAGACCATTCAAAAATATCAATTTTTTCACCATTTAGTTCTTCAATGATTGTTTGTACACGACTTCCTCTAGGACCAATACAAGCTCCAATTGGATCGATGTTTTCATTGTGAGAATAAACCGCAATCTTACATCTTTCACCCGCTTCACGAGCAATCGCTTTAATTTCAATAATTCCATTATAGATTTCAGGAACTTCTCGTTCGAACAAACGACGAACAAAAACCGGAGTTGCACGAGATACTAAGACTTGCGCACCCTTTGTCTCTTTGTTCACTTCTGTAATCACAACTAAAATGTTGTCGCCTTCTTTATAGTGTTCTGTAGGAATTTGAGCTGACTTTTTCATAACCGCAAGTGTTTTACCAATATTTACGATCACAAATTTTTCTTCAACCGTTTCAATAGTTCCTAAAACCATTTCATCGACTTTATCACAATACTCTTCATAAACTTGAGCTTTTTCAGCTTCACGAATCTTTTGTTTCATTACATTTTTCGCAAGTACTACAGCCGCACGATCAAAATCCTTAAAATCGACTTCTTCATCCACAATATCTCCAATTTTGATATTTGGATTTTCATTTTGAATTTCATCCAATTGAACTTCTAATTCATCATCTTCAACTTCTTCAACAACCACACGCTCATGATAGATATGAATAGTTCCATCCACGATGTCTACACGCACTTGAACTTCAGGGATATCGATGTGTCTGCGGTAAGCCTTTGTCAAAGCTTCTTTTAAAGCATCTTCAACAATATCCTTAGACAATTGACGATCCGATTCAATACCCTGTAGAGCCTTTGCTAAATCTTCAACTTTAATTTTTGGTTTCATCTTTATTCTCCTATACCTTTACAGCTGTCATAATCAGCTGAATGTTACTCTTTTCAATAGTGATTTTTTTTGTTCTTGTCTTATCACGATATGAAATTGTCACATCATTTTCTGTTGCTTCAACAAGATCACCAATAACTTGATCTAAACCTTGTTTTGGATCTTTCATCTTCACAAATACATATTTGCCAACAGCTCTTTGAACTTCTTCATCCGTTCTTAATTCTCTTTCTGCTCCTGGCGAACAAACTTCAAGCATGTATTCATGAGCATACCAGTCTTTCTCGTCTAGCATTTGTCCAATTACATCTGAGCAAGATGCACAAGTATCCAAATCCATTGTACCGTCTTCTTTTTCAACCGAAACTCTTAATAATGGTGTGTCCTGATTTGTGATCCATTCAAGATCATATAAATGACATCCATTTTCATTAAGAACTTCTTCAATCCATTCTTTAAGATTGTCCATACATTTCTCCTTAGTAGCAAAACATAAGGAGTGGTTCCCCACTCCTTTAATTTCTATACACATAATTTATAGCACAAATTGGCTTTATTTGCAACTATTTGTTTTCTTCAAGCTCAACATGGCGAAGAATAATCGTCTTAATCAATTCAGCCGCAAGTTTTGGATCATCATTACAGACAATATATTTATATTGAGATACCATCTTCATTTCATTGCTAGCTTTCGCAAGTCTTTGCTGAATGATTTCTTCCGGTTCTGTACTACGACCACGAATACGTCTTTCTAATTCCTCCATTGAAGGTGGAATAATAAAGATTGAAACGGCATCCGGACATTTTTCCTGTACCTGAATAGCACCTTGCACTTCAATTTCTAATAAAACATTCTTTCCTTCGTCACGCAAACGATTAACTTCTTTTAAAGGTGTTCCATAGTAATTCCCAACAAACTCGGCCCACTCCAAAAGACCACCTTCTTGAATGGCTTTCTCAAAGTCTTCTCGTGTTGAGAAAAAATAATCTTTTCCATCGACCTCTCCAGCACGCGGTTTACGTGTAGTCATTGAAGTGGAATAAGCTAAATTTAGACGTTCATCTTTTTCAAAATATTTACGAATAGTCCCTTTACCTACACCGCTAGGACCACTCAAAATAATTAATAGACCTCTTTCCATGTGAATCTTGCTCTCCCTCTTTTCCATCCATTTTACAAGTCCAAACCATGTGTGTCAAATTTTATTTAACTATGTTATAATTTTTATCAGACCAAGGAGGTTTTTATGGCAATCGACGGATTATTTTTATACAATATTCAAGAAAAATTAAACGCATATACCCCATGTAAAATTGGTAAAATACAAAATATCAGCGATGAAGAAATCTTGATCCATCTTCACACGCGTAATGATGGAAATCAAAAACTTGTCATCAACGTACATTCCAATACAAATCGTGTATATATCGCAAACTTTATTCCAGGCATTCAACCCGAACCATCCAACTTTGTGATGGTATTAAGAAAGTTATGTTCCCAAGCCATTGTCGAATCCTTTGAACAAGTTGGCTATGATCGTATTTTATGTTTACATTTATCTTGTCGTAATGAATTTCAAGATTTAGTAAAATACGATTTAAATATCGAACTCATGGGTAAATATGCCAATTTTATTTTAGTCAAAGAGGGTGTAATTGTAGATGCATTAAAACGTATTCCTGTATATGAAAATGCCAAACGATTCATTCATCCTGGCGCAAAATATGTAGCTCCTACCCAACCAGAAAAGAAAAATCCATTTGAGATTCAAGATCTTGATCTAGACCAAAGTCTAGTCAAGCAAATCTATGGCTTTTCTCCATTGCTTTCAAATGAATTTTTGTATCGTATGAACAATAACGAAAAATATATCGACATATTAAATGAAGTGGTGAATTCAAATACTTTATACATCTATAAAAAAGATTTTCATTGCATTGAATTAAAACATTTAAATGAACAAGCTAAAACATATACAATCATGGAAGGCTTAAATCATTTATATGAAGAAGATGAACAAAAGAAACGTATTAAAGAACAATATGGTGATATAATTCGTACTGTTGATAAAGAAAAAAATAAACAAATAAAAAAACTTCCAAAGCTTGAACAAGCCTTAGAAGATGGTAAAGACTATCATAAATATCAAGAATATGGTGATTTGATTTTTGCGTACATGTACCAAATCAAAAAAGAAAAGACAATCATCTTACCTTCCTTTGAAACCAATGAAGATGTAACAATTCCAATTGATATGCGTTATGATCTAAAAACAAATGCGAATAAATACTATCAAAAATATCATAAGATGAAACGAAGTTTAGTGATCTTAGAAGAACAAATCAACCAATGTAAAGAAGATATTGAATACTATACACAACTTGAAGAGCAATTACAGCATTGTAGCGTATATGATGCCGGAGAAATCCGTGAGGAATTGATCAAACAACATGTTTTAATGCCTAAAAAAGAAAATAAAAGAAAAAAGAAGAACAATAAACCAAACGTTCTTCATCTTGTTTTTGATGATTGTGAAATCTATGTTGGTAAAAACAACATTCAAAATAATTATGTAACACACCAAGTCTCAAGAAAAAACGATTTATGGTTTCATGTAAAAGACTATCATGGATCTCACGTTCTATTAAAGAGTGCTGACTTTACAGAAACACAAATTCGATTATGTGCAATGTTGGCGGCCTACTACTCCAAAGGTAAAGATTCAAGTTCAGTACCTGTCGACTATTGTTTGATTTCGCAAATCAAGAAAGTACCTGGCTCTAAAATTGGTTTTGTGACCATGAAATCCAATAAAACAATCTATATAGATCCAGATGAAACTTATTTATTAGAAATCATTAAAAATCATCAGGTAAAATAAAAGAGATGGAAAACGCCATCTCTTTCTTTTATCCTTTTACTTCAATAGTAGAACCATCCGGTCCTGGTGT
>ENA-OWPL01000745-OWPL01000745.1-human-gut-metagenome-genome-assembly--contig:-NODE-745-length-21407-cov-4.069595_pt1 | contig 21407 bp, 23 predicted proteins | sample MGYA00248263_ERZ651844 | MGnify/ENA primary metagenome ERZ651844 (study PRJEB26924, sample SAMEA4378256) | human gut metagenome | biome: human gut; feature: human-associated habitat; material: faeces...
GACGAATATGCCCTTGACCGCTATGAGGGGTATCCCCGCCATTACACGAAAGAAACCGTGACGGTTAAAGACGCGGCTGGCGCTGAGTTCCCCGTCATGGTCTATATCATGGCAGAGCCGTATTGCCGCCAGCCTGCACTGCCGTCCCCATATTATTACCGCGTGATCCAGCGAGGCTTTGAAGCCAACGGCCTACCGGTGGAGTCATTACAGGCTGCGTGGAGCAGGACCATTGACGAGGTGTGGAGCGGCAGGATTGACAAGCCAAAGCGAGCGCCTGAGCGAAACAGAGGGCCGGAGCGGTAACTCAGAGCAGCGCCGGCGTCTGTGCAAGAAAGAAGATCACCAGAATAGAGATCACAAAGGCCAAGATCCCAACGAGCAGGAAAACCTTTTTGCCGGGGCGGATTTTTGCCGCCTTGCCGATCAGCGCGGTCGCGGCGACGCATACCGCGGAAACCAGTAACGAGGCGCCAAGCATCTTCCACAGCCATGAAAGCTCCCAAAACCATATCATCACAGCCGCCTCCTCATATTTTTGTTCGTAAGCACAGTGTATCACAGGCGCGGTATCCGCGCAACAGACGGTCGGGGTGAAAAAGAGGTGTTCATTTTCCACGGTCTGTGTTACAATATCCCCTGTTTGCGGGAGGGGTGCGGATATGTTTTACACGATGGAGGAAGCCGCTATTATCGGCGGCTTTCTGGAACTGTATCTGGAACGGGACAGCGTGGACCCGGTAGTGCGGGAGCAGCATCGAAGATTTCGGCAAGGGCTGATGCGCGGTACATTGGAACGGGCCGATTATGAATGGGCGGCTGCGGTGCTGGGATTCCTGCGCCCCCAATGGTGGCCGGAGCATGAAGATCATCGGGCGTTGGAGAATGCCCTGCTGAAGACCCGGACGCTGGCATCCAAAAAAGAATAAGAATCACCATTTGCGGCAACGGCAGAGGAATCTGTCGCTGCCGCTTTTCTTTTGGGAAGGAGGAACCCATATCAGCACAGAAAAAATGAAAGTCCTTGTGGTGCGCCCCATGGAAATGCCTGAAGTGCAGGAGATCGACCACACTCTTTCTGCCATGCAGGAGCTCGTAGGCGGCACCATTCAGGCAGTTTACCCCTTCGATGACCCGGTGGCGCTCATCGCAAATGACGAGGGCAAGCTGCTGGGCCTGCCGTGGAACCGCGCCCTGACCGATGATCACGGTGTGCCGTATGACATTGTCTGCGGCACATTTTTTGTTGCCGGTCTTAAAGAGGATGATTTTGCCTCGCTGACGGAGCAGCAGATCGAAAAGTACAAGGACAAATACAGCAACGAAATGATCCTCTCTGTTCCGAAACAGCCGGAGGCACATAAGAAACCAATGAAAAAGGAGAAACATGAATATGAAAGATAACTGCATTTTGACTGCTGAGTCTGTCACCGAGGGACATCCCGACAAGCTCTGCGACACCATCGCGGACGCGGTGGTAGATGCCTGTCTTACGCAGGACGCCGCTGCCCGCGTTGCCTGCGAGGTCATGGTCACAGCCGGAAAGATCATCGCCGCAGGCGAGATCACGGCAGCCAAGATTCCGGATATCCCTGCCATTATTTGCAGGACGGTGCGGGAAGCCGGATACGGCGGCAGCGACTATGAGGTGGAGGTCATCACCCATGAGCAGAGTCCCGACATTGCGGAAGCTGTGTGCGGCGGCACGGAGACCGGCGCAGGAGATCAGGGAATCCTGTACGGCTTTGCCTGCGATGAAACAAAGGAGCTGCTGCCTCTGCCTGTGGTGCTGGCCCATCGACTGGCCCGCCTGTTGACCGATACCCGCAGGCAGGGCATCATCCCCGGCCTGCGTCCGGACGGCAAGGCACAGGTGTCTGTGGAATACCGCTCTGGAGTCCCGTGCCGCGTTGCCGCAGTGGTGGTATCCTGCCAGCATGAGGAGGAACTGCCCCTGCCGGAACTGCGCCGGGACATCCTGCGCCATGTGATCCGACCCGCCATGCAGGAACTTCCGCTGGACGAACATACCGAAGTGCTGGTCAATCCCTCCGGTCGATTTGTCCAGGGCGGTTTTGAAGCGGACACCGGACTCACCGGACGCAAGCTGATGGTGGATACCTACGGCGGCCTCGCCCCTCATGGCGGCGGCGCGCTGTCCGGCAAGGATGGAACGAAGGTGGACCGCAGCGGCGCGTACATGGCCCGTTATATTGCCAGGAATATCGTGGCGGCAGGACTGGCAAAGCGCTGCACCATCAGCCTTGCCTATGCCATCGGTAAGGCACAGCCTGTAGCGGTGACGGTGGACACGGAGCATACCGGTATCTATTCCGATGATGTGCTGGAACAGGCTGTCCGTACCGTTTTCAACCTGACGCCGGACGGCATGATCGGAACGCTGGGACTGGATCAGCCCATGTTCCAAAAGTTCTGCAATTACGGTCACTTCACCCATGCGGATGCGCCCTGGGAGCGCACGGATATGACAGAGGTGCTGGAATGTGCCTGTCGTGCCAAGGACATGGGCGTATCGCACCGATAACAGAAAAGGCCCGCGAGAGATCGTCTCTCGCGGGCGTGTTATCACTGCACGGAATCCTTGAATGCCTTGCCGGGCTTGAAAGCCGGCGCTTTGGAAGCGGGGATTTCAATGGTGGCTCCGGTGGCGGGATTCTTGCCGGTGCGGGCGGCGCGCTCTTTCACCTCGAAGGTGCCAAAGCCCAGCAGCTGTACCTTGTCACCGGACTTCAACGCAGTCTGCAGCGTGTCGACAAACGCATTCAGAGCGGTGTCACAGTCCTTCTTGGTCAGGCCGCTGGCTTCCGCCATGGCGGTGATCAGTTCTGTTTTATTCATCGTGTTTCGTCTCCTTCATATCTAAAATGACTGGAAATGATATGCGCTATTATAGCAGACTCCCCACCTGCTGACAATACTGCCAGCAAAAACAGAATCAGAGAGGATGATCATGATTTCAAAAGGAAAGAAGAACACCCTGCATATCGCGTCCTGCTCCTTCGGCAAAGACAGCCTTGCCACGATCCTGCTGGCGCTGGAGCACGGGGAACCGCTGGATGAAGCGGTCTACTGTGAGGTGATGTTCGATAAAAGGATCTCCGGCGAGGTGCCGGAGCATCGGGCATTCATCTATGAGACTGCGATCCCCAGACTGGAACGGTTGGGCATCCCGGTCCGTGTGCTGCGTTCGGATAAGACCTATCTGGATTTGTTTGCAGGAACAGTTACTCGCGGTCCGAAAAAAGGACTTCGGCGCGGATTCCCTCTGTGCGGGCATTGCTACGTTCAGCGGGACTGCAAGCTCCGTCCCATCCGCCGGTATAACAGGACTCTGACACCGGATACTGTGCAGTATGTGGGCATCGCCAGCGATGAGCCGGTGCGCTTGCGCCGCTTGCAGGGAGATCAGGTGTCCCTGCTGGAAAAATATCACTACACCGAAGAGGATGCAAAGCAGCTCTGCCAAACGGCAGGGCTGCTTTCACCTGTCTATGCGTTCACAGACCGTGGCGGCTGCTGGTTCTGCCCGAATGCCAAGCGGAAGGAGCTGCGGCACCTTTTTGACAACCATCCGGAGCTGTGGGCGAAAATGCTGGAGCTGCAGGCCATGCCGGGAAAGGTGTCCGAGAAATTCAACCGCACGGAGCGCTTTTCCGACATCGATGCGGCATTCCGAAAAGAAGATGCCCTGTGCCAAAAAGCGGCATAAAAAAGGAAAAGGAGATGAGAACCATCAGCAATCAGAAATATGAGATCACAGACATGGCCCATGAGGAATATCCGTTCCTGCACCGCATCCGTGCGCTGCGGGATATCTGCGGCGAGATCCACGCAGGCGACATAGGCGGTTTCGTGGAAAGCGAAAGCAACCTGTCCGCGGAGCCGGGAGACTGCGCGTGGATCTTCGATGACGCCATTGCAGCGGGTGACGCCTATGTGGATCGGGATGCTTGTCTGCGGGGCGACGCCATTGCCTGTGGCAGCGCCTATGTTTCCAAAGGCAGCGTGATGAGCGGCCACAGCCGCGCCGAGGACAACGCCTATCTCCGCGGGGCCTCCATGACCGGAAAAGCGCTGGCTTCCGGAAACGCGCAGATCATTCACGATCCCCATACGATGGGGACTCCCATCCTGTCCGGCAACTGCAAGGTGTATGGCACGGTGCAGGGGGATATCCGCATCACCGGTTCTGCCGTGATCCTGCCCTGCGAGGAAGTCCGCAACGATACAAGGGATACCTTTGTCCTGAGCGGCAAGAGCCGCAGCGTGATCCGCGGCATCGGGCGTGAGACAGTGCAACCTCTGCAAAAAGAAGTAAGTCCCATGAAAACAAAAACGCCAAAGAAACGAGGTGTGGAGCGATGACCGTGTATGAGCAGGAGCTGCGAAAGCTGTTTGAACACAGCGATCTCGTGGATCGGCCTCAATTCTCCGGGCGTGTGTGCGTGGGAGATCTCGGAAAGGACCTGCGTGTACGGGCGGAGTTTCTCTCTACCCATATCTCCAGCCAATATGACGCCATCCGCCTCACGGTGCTCAACCGCACGGAGGGCGTGGTGGACCGGACGCTGCTGCGCTTTCAGGATGTCTGGGGTAAAAAGCAGGTGCCGAACAATCCCAACTTCCGCAGCGGCGTCATTCCCCACCTGTGGGATGACTACGGAAAAGTGGAATGGTACGCCTATCATCCCACTGCCGCGGACTATGCCGCTCTGCGGGATGCCGTCGGTCAGTATCTGTCCGCATTCCGGGAGCGCACGCCGGAGCTGGAACGGAGAGGTCCCAAGCTGGTCTATATCTGTGCTCCGCTGCGGGGCGATGTGATAAACAATGTGGAGTTTGCGCGGCAGAAAGCGCAGGAGGTGTTTGTGGAGGGGAATATCCCTATCTGTCCGCATCTGCTGTTCCCGCCTGTCGCAGATCCCACCGATCCCGCCCAGGATGAAAAAGCCAGGGCGATGGGACTGCACCTGCTGGAATCCTGCCAGCAGATGAATGTGTACGGTCCGGTCTGGACGGATGGGATGTGGCAGGAGATCTATAAAGCCGGTGAGCTGGGCATCCCCGTGTTGACGGATCAGAAAACCATTGGACGGACGCCGCCTGCACGGCATCCCAAAAGAAAGGAGAGATAAATGCCAATTGAGAGGATCACTGCGGACAATCTGCGGGATATGGAGCATCAGGAGGGACTGGTGCTGCAGGGCTGCGGCGGAGAGGCGCAGGAGTGGCTGGATGGCATCAATGACCTGCTGACGCAGGACGGCATCCTGCAGAATGGCAGCCGCTTTGAGACGGTCAAGGTTTTTCAGCACGATGGACTCACCAATCTGCTGTTCCCCTTCGAGGGCATTCAGGTGGATATGGTGAAGCTGGCAATGTGGCGCTTGCAGACCCACGGCGCATTCGGCGGTACATGGCTGTCCGACTATGTTCCCAATAGGCTGGGCGGATTTCGCTCCGCCCGGCAGGAGAACCCCCGCCCCCTCTGCCCTCTGCTGGGGCAGGACGGCAACATCTTTAATCTGATGGGCATTGCCGCCAGAGTCCTCCGGCAGAATGGCATGGCAGCGGAAGCAAAGGAAATGCAGACACGCATCATGGGCGGAGACTGTCACAGCTACGAGGAAGCGTTGGGTATCATCAGCGAATACGTGGAGACGGAGCTGTCTCCGCCCCGCGAAAATCGAACGAAAAAGAAGGAGAAGCATGAGCATGAGCGATAATCAGAAATGGAGCATCCTCCAGGGGGATGCCCTGAAGGTGCTGGGGACCTTTGCCCCCAACACCTTTGACGCGGTCATCACCGATCCGCCCTATGCGTCCGGTGGACGCACCCAGGCGGAGAAAAACAAATCCACCGCCCGGAAGTATTCCAGTATGGGCGAGAATGCGCCGCCCCCTTTCGACGGGGACGCCAAGGACCAGCGCTCCTGGACCCGTTGGGCGGCAGAGTGGCTCTATGAGGCAAGAAAGGTCTGCAAGAGCGGCGCGCCGGTTTGTATGTTCATTGACTGGCGGCAGCTCCCGGCAGCCACCGACGCCCTGCAGTGGGCGGGCTGGATCTGGCGCGGCACCGCTGTCTGGGATAAGGGCAACAGCCGCCCCCAGAAGGGGCGCTTCCGCCAGCAGGCGGAATATATCGTCTGGGGCTCCAATGGCGATATGCCTATCAGCCGTCCGGTACCCTGCCTACCGGGGGTGTTCAAGTATGGCAATCCCCAAAGCCGCATCCATCTGACGGAGAAGCCGCTGCAGCTGATGCGGGACATCGTGAAGATCACGGAACCGGGCGGGCATATTCTGGACCCCTTTGCTGGCAGCGGTACCACGGTGCTGGCGGCTGTGCAGGAGGGCTATACCGCAACCGGCATCGAAGTCACAGACACCTATGCGGAGCTGGCACGGGAACGTATTCGGAAGGAACTGGCGTGCGCCGCCTGAGCCTGCGCTGTGTGGCAACAGCACTTGCTATGCGCCTCTTGTGGCATTCTTTGTAGAGGAACAGACGAGCTATTATCAACAGGTAGAAGGATTCGTCCTTCCCTTCGACGCAGCTCGAACTACTGCACGAAACAGCAGGCAGAAAACGGAAGAGATCGAGCGTTGACTCAATATTTGAACGGGCAGGGTGTCATCAAGACACCCTGCCGTTTCTATTTTGGGTGTTACATTGACACCCTGTGCGGAAGGACCCTGCGAAACCGGATGTCTGGCGCTGCTGCCAGGCATTTTTTTCTGGAAAAGGTGCGGACCGTGTCCGCCTGTATTGGAATCAACCTACCTCTCAAAAAGCGCCCCGCCATCGGCGGGGAACAGCCAACGCCGCCGTGGGCGGCGCTGGCGCAAGCATCGCGCAAATGTACATTTGCACAGCTTGCCGAGGATACCCCGGTCCCCTATGCCGCCTGCTGGCGGAAAAACTTGCGGCTATACGCCGCAGGAAGGAGAAAAATGTGGATGAGAACAAGAAAGAACACCATCTGCACATCGTACTGACAACACAGCAGTATCAGCTGCTGTGCTGTCAGGCCAAAGAGTGCAGGCTGACAAAACGGGCATATCTTGCACGGCTTATTGAGGGACGACCGGTCAAAGCCCGCCCTACAAAAGAAATTAAAGAGCTCCGGACGGAAATACATCATATCGGCAACAACATCAACCAGATCGCCCGCAGCGTCAATGCAGGAATTGCGAAGCCGGAGGATGCCAAACGGGGACTCTATCTTCTGGATCAGGTATATGAGCTTATGTTCCGGATAGCGAATAAGTAATGGCTGTTACGAAAATCCTGCCCCGTAACGGCGGCTTAAAAGAAGCTATTGATTATGTTCTGAACGGTGACAAAACGGATGGGCATATTTTAACAGCACATTTTAATTGCGATCCAGGGAGAGAGTACCGCGAGATGATGAAAACAAAGCTGGAAACCGGACGATTGGATAAGCGTCAATGCTATCACATCATTCAATCGTTCAAGCCTGGTGAAATCACACCTGAACTTGCTTTAGAAATTGCTAAAGCATTTGCGCAGGAACACTTGGACGGCTTTGAGGTTGTGATTGGGACCCATGTAGACCGGCATCATATCCATTCACATATCGTATTTAATTCGGTGAATGCAGATACCGGCGAAAAGTATCACAGTACGCAGCAAAGCTACTACCAGCAGATCCGTGCCATTTCAGACCGGCTCTGCCGGGAGCATGGCCTGTCCGTTATCATGGCGGGAGAGTCTGCCAAAGCCATCAGCTATGTGGAGTGGCTGCGGCGGTCTAAGGGCCAGCCGACCTTTCGCTCCATGCTGGAATCGGATCTGCGGACGGCCATCCAGGACGCCAACGATCTCGGACACTTCTTCCTGCTCATGGAACACATGGGATATGAGATCCGCCACGGTGATCGGCTGGGTTTTCGCCTGCGGGGGCAGGAGCGATTCCAGTATCCCGGCAGGCGAGATCCGCTGTTCACAGAGGACGGTATCCGCACTGCCATCCAGGGCAACCTGGAACAGATTGAAGCGGGACTGCGGCCTGTCTTGCCTGCGCGGCCGGCGTATCAGCCGTACCGGAAACATCCCAAGTACAGCGGCTTCCTTGCCCTCTATGTCCATTATCTCTATCTGCTGGGCAAGATCGGAAAGCGGCAGTATCCGCCCCGCATGACGCCGCATCTGCGGCAGGCGGTCATGCGCTTTGAACGGTATCAGGCACAGTTCGCGTTCCTGCGGAAAAATGACATCACAACGCCTGCTGACATGGCGGCATTCGAACAACGCACAGAGGAAACGCTGGGCAGATTGACAAAGCAGCGGACCCTCCTCAATGTGCGGAAGAAGAAACGCCAGCCGCTCTACGCGGCGCTGGCAGACGCGGAGGCGCTGGAACCCAGCAAGGCGTTATACGAGGAAGGGCTCATCGGCATGGAGCAGGAATTCGAGCAGTATATGAAAGCCGTGAAGCTGCTGGAGGACAGCGGCATTCCGCAGGAAGTGCTGAAGAAAGAAAAGGCAGAAGTGTATGAACAGCTCTCAGAGGTGAATCGGGAGATCCGGGCGGAGCGGGAAAAGTGGAAGCTCTGCCGGGAGATCTGCCAGCAGACGCCTGTAATGGAGCAGGACATCCAGAAAACAGAAGAACACCAGAAGGAGGTGCGGGAGCATGAACATCGGAGGCGGTGAAGCGGCGGACCAGCTGGTACGCATGATGCTCTCCGGTAGCGAGGTCGCTGTCCGGCTGAGCGGCTCCGCCATCAAAAATATGCTGGCGCTCACTATGGCGCTGGCAAAAAACCACAAGACCATTTCCGGTAAAGTCAATCTGGTCAAGATGCTGAAGGAGACCCGCGATGTGCGGCGATTTTCCATGTCACCGGAACAGTATCAGCAATTCAGGCAGCGGGCAGGAAAACAGAAGATCCTGTTCTCTGCCATCCGTGATTCGGATAACAAGGGAAAAGTCGTGGATGTGATCATGCCGGTAACGGAGATCGACCGCGCCAATATGATCTTTGAGCGCATCCGATATACCGGGCAGCCGGAGCAGGCGCGGCAGGATGCCCCCTCTAAGGAGCAGGAAGCCCGTGTGGGACAGGAGGCGCCGCAGCGCGAGCAGCAACGCCCCCGGCAGGGGGAAACGCCTGTGACACCGCCTGTGGGCAAGCGGCAGGAGGTGGCGCCAAAAAAAGAATCTCGGTCGGGAACAGACTTGCCAGATACCAAAGGCAGATCGACCTCATCCAGCGGCAGGGAAACGGCTGCCGGGACGATGACGAGTGAGCGGCCTTCGGTTCTGGAACGGCTGAAAGGCTATCAGGCGCAGCTGGATACCCGGCAGAAGTCTGCCCCGGCCAAGGAAAAGGTCCGTCAAAAAGTACGACCGGACAGGACAAAGTAAGAAAGCCGTTTCGTCAGCAAGGCCGGCAGAGTGGAATGCTTTGCCGGCCTCGTATTTTTTATGCAGGAGGTGATGCGGCTGAAAAAGACATCCCAAACAACGGATCTGGTACTTGCGCTGTTCCTCTATATCCCTGTGATATGGGCGGCGCTGCTGATCGCCCAGTCCCTTGGCGGCGGTCTGCCGGAGCTGCTATCAAACTTAACTGCCGCGCTGGAACGGCCTTTCCAGATCCAATGGACAGACAAGAGCCTGTTGTCCATTCTCGTCTGCACCGGCGCATATCTCATGGGGCTGTGTCTCTATGCTTCCGGACAGGGCAGAACACGGGACGGAGAGGAACACGGCTCCGCCGCATGGGGCTCTCCCCGGCAGCTCAACGCGCAGTTCCGGCAGAAGGAGAACAAGATCCTCACCCGCCATGTGCGGCTGGGGCTGGATACCCACAAGCACCGGCGCTCACTGAATGTGCTGGTCATTGGCGGCAGCGGCGCCGCCAAGACGCGCGGCTATGTCAAGCCCAACATTCTGGAAGCAAATAGCAACTATGTGATCACGGACCCGAAGATGGAGGTGCTGACCGCCACCGGAGGGTATCTGAAACGGCAGGGATACGACATCCGAGTGCTGAATCTGGTGGATCTGTCGCAGTCGGACGGCTATAACCCGTTCCGCTATCTGCGGGATGAAAAGGACGCGCTGAAGCTGGTGAACACGCTGATTCAGGCGACCACGCCCAAGGGCAGTCACGAGTCCGATCCGTTCTGGTCGAAGTCCGAGACAGCACTGCTGCAGGCCATCATCCTCATGCTGTTCCAGGAAGCGCCGGAATATGAGCAGAATTTTTCAATGGTGCTGCGTGTGCTGGAATATGCCGAAGTGAAGGAGGACGATGACGAGTATGTCTCCCCGCTGGATCTGCTGTTCCGGGCAATGGAGTATGAGAACCCGGAAAGTGTTGCCCTGCGTCAATATAAGGTTTTTAAGCAGGCGGCGGGCAAGACAGCGAAAAGCATTTTGGTGAGTGCCGCTGTGCGGCTGGCGCCCTTCAATCTGCCGCAGATCAAAGCTGTCACCGACCATGATGACATGGATCTCTACACGCTGGGAGAGCGAAAGTGCGCTCTGTATGCCGTGATCCCGGATAATGACACGACCTTCAACTTCCTCGTCAGCCTGCTGTACTCCCAGATATTCCAAACACTGTACTACTGCGCCGACCAGATCCACCATGGGGCATTGCCGTGTCATGTCCACTTTATCTTGGACGAAGCGCCATCGGTCAATCTGCCGGGGCTGCCGCGGGAGCTTGCGACCATGCGCTCCCGCAATATCTCCTGCAGCACCATCATCCAGAACATGGCGCAGATCAAGGAACTTTACAAGGATTCCTGGGAAACCATCCCCGGCAACTCGGACACGCTGCTCTATCTGGGCGGCAACGAGGCAAGCACCCACAAGTACATTTCCGAGGCGTTGGGCAAGTCCACCATTGACACCAAGACTCACGGGCAGACCAAAGGGCGGTCCGGGTCTTACTCCACTAACTTCCAGATGAGCGGCAGAGAACTGCTGACGCCGGACGAGGTGCGGATGCTGGATAACCGGTATTGCATCCTGTTCATCCGCGGCACACGGCCGGTGATGGACGAAAAGTATGAGCTCATGGAGCATCCCGCCATCCGCTATACGATGGATGGCGGCGCACCGCCCTACATCCACCACGGGACGGCGGAGCCTCCTATTCCGGGAGAGCCGCTGTTCCAAACTGATTTTGACAATGAAAAGGAGAATGCTGCAGCATGAAACATGATTTGAATAACAAGAATTTTGAAAGAAAGGCAAAGCGGGTCTATTCCGTCTTTGCCTGCGTTGCCCTGCTTCTGGCAGTCACCGCAGTGCCTGCGCTGGCGGCAGATGACCCGCTGACGGTGGTCAACAACCTGTCTGATTTCATTTTCTCTCTGATCCGCGCCATTGGCCTTATTCTGCTGGGCTTTGGCATTTTGCAGGTGGGACTGTCCCTCAAGAGCCATGACCCCTCTCAGCGCGCCAACGGTATGCTGACGGTGGCAGGCGGCATCGTCATTACCTTTACGAAGGAGATCCTCACTCTCATCACCGGCTGAAAAACGCGGCAGGGTGAACGGCATGATACCGTTCACCCTGTTCTTCCCGTAGGAGGTGATTTTGAATGGGAAGCGGAAACTGGATCGTAGACAATTTGAACTCTGCGCTGGAAATGTGGAACGGAAGGCTGGCAGAGATCTGGCAGCTTATCAGCACCTCACCGGAGTCCTTTAAGGGCGGCGGTGTCTGGAATGTCATCGTGAACATCAACGATGGATTAAAAGCTGTGGGGTATGCGCTGTTGGTGCTGTTTTTCGTGATGGGCGTGGTCAAGACCTGCGGCAGCTTTACCGAGATGAAGAAGCCGGAAGTGGCCTTCAAATGCTTCATCCGCTTTGTGCTGGCGCAGGCAGCGGTATCGTGGGGCATGGAGCTGATGACCGGCGCGTTTCGCGTTGCCCAGGGCATGGTGACGACCATCATGGATTCCTCCGGGCTGACGGCGATGTCTGCCACCACATTACCGGATGAACTGGTGAGTGTCATCGAGGATGTGGGCTTTATTGACTCCATCCCCCTTTGGGCGGTGACGCTGCTGGGCTCTCTCTTTATCTGGGTGCTCTCCCTTGTCATGATACTGACGGTATATAGCCGTTTTTTTAAGCTCTACATCGCCACAGCCATCGCACCCATCCCGCTGGCCAGCTTTGCGGGACAGCCCTCCAGCAGTATCGGCGTAGCCTTTTTGAAAAGCTATGCCGCCATCTGTCTGGAGGGCTGTGTCATCGTATTGGCTTGTGTGATTTTCTCGGCGTTTGCGTCTTCACCGCCTGCCATCGCGGACGATACGCTGGCGGCAGCCACCATCGTATGGAACTATGTGGGCGAGCTGATCTTCAATATGCTGGTGCTGGTGGGCGCGATCAAGATGAGCGACCGCATCATCCGGGAGTTGATGGGCCTTGGCTGATTCAGCGCCACAGACCCTCTGTGCTGACGGTGTCTTCGCCGTTCTCCCGTGCTTTGCGAACACGGTAGGAGAAATACTCCATAGCGGCAGCGTCATCCCGTGCCTGCATAACAAGATCGCAGACAAAGCGGATCAGCGAAAGCAGCCAGGACAGCACCACCAGCCCTACAAGAGCGAACAGGATGCGGTCTGCCAGCACGGTATGGGCGCGATACCAACCGTGGAACACCGTCAGCATGGACACGGTGTACAAAAGCGGGATGGTCATCCGTGTCAGCGCGGCGAACCGGGAGAGAAGCGCCAGGACGCCAAGCCCGGCGATCATCAGAAAAGCGATCATGTGTCACGACCTCCTTCATCGGGTTTGTGGCATAGTACCATGACTGCACAGACAAAGCAAGAGTCTGTTCAGCAAAACTCAGAAAAAACTCGGAGGTGATCCATTGGAGGTCCGCATCAACAAAGAAGTACGAAATTACCAGGAGAGTCTATTCTTCGGGCTGTCCCTGCGGCAGTTGCTGTTCGCACTGCTGGCGGTCGCCGTGGCAGTGGGCGTATATTTCGGCCTGCGCCCTGTGCTGGGGAATGGGGAGATCGGCTGGGTCTGCGTGCTTGCAGCCTTTCCCTTTGCCCTGGGCGGCTTTTTTCAGTATAACGGCATGACGCTGGAACGCTTTCTGCTCGCGTATATCCGCTCGGAATTCCTGTTTCCCCGCAGGCTCGTGTTCAAATCGGACAACATATACGCCAAAGCTCTGGAAAATTCAACGATAAAGGAGGCTCTCAAACTTGATTAAAACTCTGCAAAATACACTGAAGCAGGACAAAGAAAGATTTACGGTTCCGAGATCTGTACAGGACATCATCCCCATCCGCCGCATCTGGCCGGATGGGGTCTTTCAATTTGGCAGCAAGTATTCTAAAACACTGCGTTTTAGCGACATCAACTACGCCATTGCCTCGAAAGAGGATAAGACAGCCATGTTTCTCAGCTATTCCGAGCTGCTGAACGCACTGGACACCGGCTCCACCACGAAGATCACCATCAACAATAAGCGCCTGGACCGGCGCAATTTTGAGCAGGAGATCCTCATCCCGCCCAAGGGAGATGATCTGGACGGCGGACGTAAGGAATACAACGCCATGCTGCTGGATAAGGTGACGGACTCATCCAACAGTGTGGTGCAGGAGCGCTACATCACACTGTCCGTCCACAAGAAAAATGTGGAGGAAGCCCGCGCGTTTTTTGACCGCACGGTCCATGACGCCTCTTCCCGTCTGAACCACATGGACTCTCGCTGCGAGGAACTGGATGCGGCAGACCGCCTCCATATCCTGCATGATTTCTACCGTGTGGGTGAGGAAAGCGAGTTCCGCTTTGACCTCCGGGAGAACATGAAAAACGGGCGTTCCTTCAAGGACGCCATCTGCCCAGACAGCATGGAATTCAAAAAGGACCATTTTATCATGGGCGGCAAATATGGCCGGGTGCTGTTTCTGAAGGAGTATGCCAGCTATATCAAGGATTCCATGATCAATGAGCTTACCAGCCTGAACCGAAGTCTTATGCTGTCCATCGACATCATCCCTGTCCCTACCGACGAGGCGGTGCGGGAGATGCAGAATCGCCTGCTGGGTGTGGAGACCAATGTGACCAACTGGCAGCGCCGGCAGAACGCTAACAATAACTTTTCTGCCGTTGTCCCCTACGATCTGGAGCAGCAGCGCAAGGAGACCCGTGAGATGCTGGACGATCTCACCACCCGCGACCAGCGGATGATGTTTGCCGTGGTGACGCTGGTGCATCTGGCAGACAGCAAGGAAGAACTGGACAGTGATACGGAAACGCTCCAGTCCATTGCCCGCAAGCACCTCTGTCAGCTCACGACACTGAACTGGCAGCAGGCGGACGGGCTGGTGACGGCGCTGCCGCTGGGCCTGCGCCGCATCGATGCTCTGCGTACTCTGACCACGGAAGCGCTGGCTGTTCTCATGCCCTTTAAGGCCCAGGAGATCTGGGACCGGGGCGGTGTGTACTACGGGCAGAATGCCATCAGCAAAAACCTCATCGTGGCGGACCGCAGGCAGCTTCTCAACGGCAACGCATTCATTCTCGGTGTCTCCGGCTCCGGCAAATCCTTCAGCGCCAAGAAGGAGATGGTGTCTCTGGCGCTGTCCACGCAGGACGATATTATCGTCATCGATCCGGAGTCGGAGTACCGCCCCCTCATCGAAGGGCTGGGCGGTCAGGTCATCAACATCTCCGCCACCTCACCTAACCATATCAACGCCATGGATATGGAGCAGGGCTATGGGGACGGAGAGAACCCCGTGGTGCTGAAATCCGAGTTCCTGCTTTCCCTCTGTGAACAGCTCATTGGGGCAGGCAAGCTGTCTGCCAAGGAAAAATCCGTCATCGACCGCTGTACCGCGCAGGTGTACCGGGACTATATCCGCAGCGGCTATCACGGCGCGGTCCCCACCTTGCAGGACTTCCACGCCGAGCTGCTCCGCCAGCCGGAAAAGGAAGCGCAGGATGTGGCGCTGGCCATCGAACTGTTTACAGACGGCAGTCTCAACACCTTTGCCAAGCCCACCAATGTGGACACCAATGCCCGCATCCTCTGCTACGATATCCGGGACCTTGGTAAGCAGCTTCTGCCGGTGGGGATGCTGGTGGTGTTGGACAGTATCTTCAACCGCATCATCCGCAACCGTGGGCTGAAGCGCAACACCTGGATCTATATTGATGAGATCTATCTGCTGTTCCAGCATGAGTACAGCGCCAATTTCCTCTTCACCCTGTGGAAACGTATGAGAAAGTATCAGGCTTGCGGCACGGGAATCAGCCAGAATATCGAAGACCTGCTGCAGTCCCACACGGCCCGCACCATGCTGGCAAACAGTGAGTTCCTCATCATGCTGAACCAGGCGGCTACAGACCGGGAGGAACTGGCGCGTCTGCTGAACATCTCGGATAATCAGCTCTCCTACATCACCAATGTGGACTCCGGCCGGGGACTCATCAAGTGCGGAAGCGCTATCGTGCCTTTTGTGGATCATTTCCCAAAGAACAAGCTCTACCGCTTAATGACCACAAAGCCCTCGGATCTGGCTGCGTGATAGCCCATGGAGAAAATTAAAGAAAAACCGGCGCTGAGTGAGCGTGTCAAAGAGAAAGCTGTATCCGCTCCAAAGGAGCTTTTGCGCAAGATGTTGGATGACGGCTCGGAGCGTCTGCGGACTCAGCTCCGGGATACCGCCCAGCGGGGGCGGCGGGATGAATATGGCGGCGACGCCATTGAGGACACCGCCGCCAGTGGCCTGCACCGCGCCGAAAAGGAACTGCTGAAGCAGCGCAAGAAGAAAAACACGGAGCAGAGCGCGTCACCCCAGGGTGACGCCTCTGCTCCCAGCTCCAACAGCGACGTGCCGCCTGTCATCCGCACCAGAGAAGCCGAAGCGGCGAGGGTAAGCACTCCGCCGCCGCCTGCGCAGGAACAGGCACGGCAGGCGGCTATGAAGCAGGCAATCAAGACAAAGAATGCCTACATCAGCACTCAAGGCGGGACCGCCGTAACGGAAGTGCCGGAGCCGCAACGGCAGGGCCAGCAGGCGTTCATTCAGGAGCAGGGCCGCAAAGCGTCCCGCCAGCAGGCACAGCGCAGGCAGGCAGAGCAGCGGTTCCGACACCAGGATGATCTGCGTGGAGATTCGCTGCGTACGGAAGGTTTCAAGCCAACCAGCAGGGGCAGAATCAAAGAGCGCGGCGGCATCCAGCAGCCAAAGAAGCACCAACTCCCCGAACCGAAAACGCCAAATTACGCTGCGGGGATCGCACCAAAAGTGCGTGAGGGCAGCAAATCTGCGGTGTTGTCCGCCGAACAGGCCGTGCGCTCCTCCACCGTCCATGCGACTGCGGCTGGAACACACGCTGCCAGAGAAGCGGCCATGCAGATGGCCAAGCGGCAGCAGATGACAAAAGCGGCAGAAACCGCAACGCAGAAAACCGCGCAGGCGGCGGGCCGCGCGCTGCGCTCCATCATTGCCGCTGCCCAGAGCTTACTTGCGGCAATAGCGGCTGGTGGGAGCACAGTTGTAGCCATGGTGCTGGTGATTTGCCTGATTGGACTTCTGATCGTGTCGCCTTTTGGGATCTTTTTCTCCGGAGAGGACAGCGGTACCGGCTACACCATGCCGGAAGCTGTCAGCGTATTGAACGGCGAGTTCGCCGCCCGGATCGAACAGATCAAGGCAGAGAACCCGCATGACGAACTGGATATGGACAACGCCGGCAGCGCCGCCATGATCTCCAACTGGCGGGATGTGCTGGCTGTTTATGCTGTGCGGACCACCACGGACAACGCTTCGCCGGATGAGGTCGCTACGCTGACCGAAGAAAAAATGGAGATCCTTCGTGAAATCTTCTGGGACATGAACGCCATCACTTATTGGACGGAAATAGTACCAGGCGGCAAAGATGAAGCGGATACGGTCATTTTGCATATCATCGTCACAATAAAAACGCACCTGCAAATGGCGGATGAATACCAATTCAACACGGAACAGCGCAGATTGTTAGAGGAACTCATGCAGCCGAAATATCAGGAACTGTTCATGGCTTTGACGGGAAGTTATCAGAATATCGAACTCAGCCCGGAGAATGTGGCGAAAATTATGGAGAATCTCCCAGCCGACCTTAGTGCGGAACGCAGGCAAGTTGTGCTGACGGCGTATCAACTCTTGGGCAAAGTCCATTATTTCTGGGGAGGAAAGTCATTGATTATTGGCTGGGACTCCCGCTGGGGAATGCCGATGGAGGTCACAGCCGAGGGCAGCTCCACCACCGGCACTGTGCGGCCCTTCGGACTGGATTGTTCGGGAATGGTGGATTGGGTATTCTACAACCAGAGCGGCGGACAATATGTCATTGGGCATGGCGGTGGGGCCACTGCGCAGCACAGCTACTGTACGCCTATTGCTTGGAGTGACGCCCAGCCGGGAGACCTTGCCTTTTATCCGGGTGACAGCCATGTCGGCATTGTTTGCGGCTTTGACAGCGGCGGTAATATCATGATCATCCACTGCGCCAGTGGCGCGAATAATGTGGTGGTGACTGGGAAGATCGGCTTCACCTCGATTGGCAGGCCAGAGTATTTTGCGGATTGAGAAATGTGCGCATGGAGATGAGTTCATAGTTGATTGCTATCATGCTCCATGATATACAGAGAAAGGCAGGGAGCCTCAATAGAGGCTCCCTGCCGCTTGGGTTCTTACTTGCCCTGATAGGCTCTGAAAAGGAAAGTAACGATTTGTGCGCGGGTGCAGCTATTGTCCGGCCCGAACAGGCCATCACCAATGCCGTTTGTGACGCCGTTCTCCACGGCCCATGCCACAGCGTTTGCGTAGTAGCTATCGGTAAGAACATCGCTGAACTCTGCCTTGCTATCGACCAGCTTACCAATGGCACGGAACAGGAAAGTCACGCTCTGGGCACGGGTGCAGGTGGCGTCAGGACTGAATTTGCCATCGCCCGTTCCTGTGGTGATACCGTTTTCTACCGCCCATGCAACCGCCTTTGCATAATAGGCATCAGTGGACACATCGGCGAAACTGCTCATAGCCTTGGGTTCGGGAGAACCGGCAGCGCGCCACAGGAAGGTCACGATCTGTGCGCGGGTGCAAGGCTGGTTCGGCCCAAAGAGGCCGTTGCCAATACCGCCGGTGATTCCCTTTTCCTGTGCCCACTTCACAGCTTCATAGTAATAGGCGCTGGTGGACACATCGCTGAACGGGCTTGTCTCAACTTCCTTGACAAAGGCAGCATTAACCTCGACCTTGCTGGCGGGCATGGTAAAGGTATATTTGCCGTTACCCTTGTCGGTCAGTTTCAGCTCATTTCCGTTCTTGTCAATCACGGTGAGTTCATCCAGTTTGAAGCCGTCGTCCGGCTTGACGGTAATCGTCACGGTGCTGCCGCTGGTAGCATTTTTCGTGCTGACGGTCACGGTGCCGTTCTCCGTTTTGTCGGGGGTATTCACAGGATAGCTCGGGAAGAAACTGCCGGAAGAAAAACCGCCACCGGAAGAAGGCTTTTCGACCAGCGCTGCGATGGCATCTTCAATGGCTTTTGCCATTGCATCCACTTCGAATTGCTCTGTGATATTCTTGCCGCGCACAACAGCTTCAAGTGCTGCTTTCACAGCGGAAAAATCTATATAATCGTTCTCGTTCGGAGCATTCGCCTTTGCGATGGCTGCATCAACTGCGGTATAATCGGCAGGTTTGAAGGTAAGACCAGAGATCGCGCGTTCAATAGCCGCCGCCATTGCATCTACTTCAGCCTGCTTTGCGATGACCTTACCTCGAATCACAGCTTCTGTCGCAGCGTTCAGCGTCTCAATAGATTCTTCGGTGTATGCCGTCAAATCCGCCGGGATTTTCGCCAATGCGGCATCAACCGCGGCGTAATCCGCCGGTTCTGCACCGCAAAGGGGCGTTTCGCCCTCACGGAAAAGCCAACCGTTTGCTAGATCATTTGCATTGAGCATGTCTTTGAATCCTTCGGTCTGCATTTCTGCCAAGGCTTTGAAAACCGTAGTTTCATTCAAGTTTATAAGCGCACTGTTGGTATCTGCAAAATAGCAGTTCTCAGTCGGACTTCTTGGAGTCCCTTTTTGCTGCATCGTAAAGGCATACATATAGGCTGCTTTACCACTCAACGTACCGGTCGTATAGCAGTTCGTGACCGAGCCGTATGCATCTTCGTCAGAAGCGTCTGTTCCGGCAAAGGTCGCCATCGATGCAGCAGCGCCCGTTACTTCGCCGGTCGCGTAGCAGTTTTTGATATTCAGGCCATAAAGACTGCCTGCAAAGCCGCCGGAATATGCACCGCCGGTGACATTCCCCGTGGCATAGCAGTTGCTGATAACAGTCTCAGGGTCGTTCTCACCGTTTCCCTTGCCAATCAAGCCACCGACATCAGCACCGCCGTAATAATCAGGTTTTACATCCAGTGCGACATCAGCATGGCTGTATGTGATCTTAGCGGCCTTCCCCAACTCACCGATCAAACCGCCGATGGAACCTTTACCGGACTTTTCGGTGATTTTGCCGGAGACGCTGCATTCGTCAATATACCGGCCATCCAGAGCGCCCACAAGACCACCGACCCAATATGCAGCAGCATGCCGCTGTCCGGTGCTTTCATTGTCATGTTCAAATTTGTCACATGACAGTTCTCGATCGGACCACTGGCAGAGCCGGCGAGCGCACCCGCTAAACCGATCACATAACCGGAAACATTCTTTGCGATGCCGCAAATTGCGACACTGTCCAGATTCAAGTTGCTGATCTTGCCACCTGTCGCACCAAACAGGCCAAATATATCGGATTCCAGCGGAGCGTTTTCTGTTCCGATGGAAATGTTGAAAATGGTATATCCTTTGCCGTTAAGATTTCCGGCAAACAGAGAATAGTCTGTACCTCCAAATAGTGCATCAGAAAAGGAATTTCCGATCGGCGTCCAGTCATGATTGGCCAAATCAATGTCCGCGGTCAGAACAAAATAGGAATTTTCGTACGTCTGGCCCTTGTTGACCTCGCTTGCCAGATATGCAAGCTGTGCGCCGTCGGCAATCTGATAGGGATCGTTCCCCGTGCCGGTGCCGCCGGCAAAAGCAGTGTCGATGCGGCCGTCCCATGCGCCGTCCGACGCCAGCGCCGCCGTGGGCAGCAGCGTAAAACATAATGCCAGAATAAGAAGCAGACTTCCGATGCGTTTTTTCATGGTATGTCCTCCTTTGTATGGTGGTCAGGTTTTGTTCATGCCCGCCTGACCACAGCGGGCAAAGTCCACAGGTTACAGAGCGGTATCATCCCGTGGGTACCCACGGAATGAGGGGCGCGCCCCTCATCATAAGTTTTTCGCTTCATACTAACTCATAATAATTATAGCCGCATTTTTGTAAAATGTAAATCGTTCTAATGTATAAGGCCGCACTTTTTTTGAATATACTACTCTTTCGTCGGCAAGCTCGATTTGCCAGCATAGGGGCACAAAAGAAAATGTTCCAGCCAGAGCAAAATACGCCCTGACTGGAACGAGAAAAAATTTTACACAGATTGTGCTTCCTTATCACACATGAGCACTATCGCCGGGTGCTGCGCCATCTGCATGAGAACACACTCTCTGCGTCTGATCTGAGCCGCATTCAGAACGCGCTGACGTTTCTCTCGCCGCTCTGTCGGGATACCCGCGAAGCCCACAAGGACATGATGGGTGTGACATTAAAAACCGATGCTCTGCTGAGAGCCAGCAGATAAACGACCACCCGCTGAACTGGCAGCGGGTGCTTTGCTTTCTCGCGTCCCAGCATCGCCAATACGCCGTGGTTTCGTCCTGAAGTGGGATGGGGCTTGCCTGCGGTCTTAACGTCTGAAACGTTGCACAGTTGGCTAACGCGCTGGTATCTGTGCTTGGAGTGCGTATTCAGCAGGATCAACAAAAACGCCAGTCAAAATTCTACACTTTGCCGAGGACAAAAAAGAGCCGCTCTCCCGAAAAATCCTCGGAAAAGCGGCTCAAAAAGCATTGGGTAAAGGTACAGGTCCATCAAATTTGCCAAAGTCCATTTTGGCATCTTTTTGTCACGCCTCTAAAAATGGGCGCAAAAAAGCCCGGAAGTCGTTCTGTTTCCCTTCATAGGGACACAAACTGTCACCCCGGTTGAGAGGGAGTGGAGAGAGCCACTCCCTCTAGTTCTGCGTTATGCTGGGAACGGAATAACCTCGCTCAGCGGCGGAAGGATTTTCGGCTGCTGCTCGTCCGGCTGCATGGCACTGTCCACCAGACCGATATCCCGGTAGATGATGCGGATAGACTGGCTGGCATTGCGGGAGTATTTCACATCTCGTTCTCCAATTTCAATGCGCTGAATGAACAGCCGCAG
>ENA-OWPL01000750-OWPL01000750.1-human-gut-metagenome-genome-assembly--contig:-NODE-750-length-21383-cov-32.877157_pt1 | contig 21383 bp, 20 predicted proteins | sample MGYA00248263_ERZ651844 | MGnify/ENA primary metagenome ERZ651844 (study PRJEB26924, sample SAMEA4378256) | human gut metagenome | biome: human gut; feature: human-associated habitat; material: faeces...
TTTCTACCATGATACGGCCCTGCTGACCTTCCAACTTCTGGATGTTAGGCTGTACGACACCAAACTTATCGATACGAGTGCGGACAACATTGAAAGAGTTGTCGATAGCATCCTGTACTGAAGAGCGGATAGCCTTCTCTACCTCTGAGTCGGTGCTCTGAGGTGAAACCTTGCCCTGCAACTGCTGGGTTGCGAAGATTTCAGCGAGTTTATGACCAGGTGCGCTCTTGTGATAAGCGTTAATGAAAAGTGACACGAAGTCACCACCGTTAGCTTCCTCTTGAGCTCTAGCTTCCTTCATGGCATTGGTGAAACCTGCGTCGGTCTTGTGATCGGCGAGATTCTCAATTACATCAGGTACAGAAATCTCAAGAATTACATTCATACCGCCCTTGAGGTCAAGTCCAAGACCAATCTGAGTTTCCAAGCAGTTCTGGTAAGAGTAAACACCCAGGTACTTCACAGAATCCTTGTAGTCCTGCTGAGCAATAGGGTCTTTGATCTTTGCAGCCTCACTGTCATAGTAGCTAGTAGCAACAGAAAATGACAGGTAGAAGATGCTTGCAAGCGTCAATAAGACGGCAACACAAATTACAATTCCTTTGTTTTGCATTTCTATTATTGTTATTAATTATTTATTTTTCTTTGCTTTAATTTCTTTATTATCAACATAATGACGTGCAAAAATAAGCATTTTTTTTCTTTTATAAGAATAAATTGCCCCTTTTTTGTCATTTCGACCGCTTTTTTAGGTAACAAATGATAGGATAATGGTCGGAAGACGTGATTTTTCGGTCTATTTTGCACTCATAAGGTTTCCAGTCGTCCGAACACATAATGTTATCTATTCTGACAAAAAAGCCTGCGTGATGATAGCTGATTCCCGGTCCATTTCCACTTGACACATAGCAGTCGGTCAGCCCTTGTGCTATCGTGTGATGGGCGTATGAAATCGGTCCATCATTGAAATCGCCACAGAGTATCGTGCTCATTCCCTGATGTTGCCGTATGTACTCCGCTACAGCCTCTGCCTGGGAAGCTCGCTTGCGAGTGGATTCCGCCAGTTTCACCACCAAGGTCTTGGAGGTTTGTTCCGCCGTGTCAGTCTCTAGTTTTCCCTTGATGAGACTCTTGAACTTGGCACGTTCCTCCAAGGTCAAGCCCGTTGTCTCCAAGTGATTGTTGACCACGAGCACCTTTTCTTCTCCGATTTTCAACTGGTAAGCGGCGCTCAGATTCCCCACCGACTTGTAAGGAATGAGTTCGGACGACAAGATGGGGTATTTACTCAACAGAGCAACCGCCTCACCTCCAGAAGGATGTGAAGTCATCTCTATATAGGGATAAAGTGGGCGAAGTATCGTGTCTATTTGCTGAGCTACATCACCATAGGCGGCTGCTTCTTGCAAACAGACAATGTCGGCATTCTGTTCCTTGATGTATCTGACGACGGGGTTGATGCCATCCTCGGCCTTCTCATTCTGGGCATAAGCCCAAGTATTGAAAGACAGCACCTTGATGGCACCCTTGGGAGCCTCCCTGCTGATGTTGATAGGGAAATAGGTTCGCACGGGCGCATAGCATACGAGGAACCCAACAAAAGGAATCAAGGCATAACGTACCTTAAATATCAACCAAAAGAACAAGAAACATAGGTTGATGAAAAGAAAGACGGGAAACAATAAGCCCACGTTGGACAAAGAGGGAAAATCCTCCGGACGCAAACGGTCGGAGTAGCCCACCAGCAACATAACCAGAATAGAAGCGACGTTCGCTCCCGCTATCATTCGTACAGTAAACTGTTGTAACTGTCTAATCATCTTTCTATTTTATACACTTATCCTACAGCGCTCTCTTCGACCTAGCAACCCTTACTTGCTCTGGTCGAATAGCGTCTGTTTCTCCTCTTTTGTCAAACTATCATATCCACTCTTGCGTATCTTGTCCAAGATACGGTCCACTTCTTCTTGCGAAGCACGCTTACGGGCATTATAATCCCAATCGCTCTGATGGCTTTGATAAGAATCACGATTACTCTGATAAGAGTTGTTTCTCGTATAATCAAAGCCACCACGCTTAGCCTTGCCACCCAAGATGTCACGCAACTTGTCGAAGGCATCCTTGGCGCTGCTACTGCCATAGCCATTCGCCTGCTTACGCCAATAACGAATCATGAAGAAGCCGAAGACCATACCGCCCAAGTGAGCCACGTGAGCCACGCCATCACCACTGGTCATCATAGCAGAGAACAACTCGATGGCAGCATAACCTATCACGAAATATTTCGCCTTGATAGGCACAGGCAAAGGAAAGATGAAGATACGCTCCTCTGGAAAAATCATACCAAAGGCAAGCAAGATACCATAGATGGCACCTGAGGCGCCTACGGTAGTCCACGCATTAAGAACAGCAGAACTATTGCGAGCCACCATCCAAATGTCCCCAATGCCAAAAGCTGGAATCTGATCGGAAGCCATCAGATAGAACTGTACGAACTGAGCCAACTCCTGGAAAAGTCCTGCTCCTACACCACATGCAATGTAATAAAAAAGGAATTTCTTAGCACCCCATACTCTTTCGACTACACATCCAAACATCCAAAGGGCGAACATATTGAAAATAATATGCTCAAAACCACCATGCATAAACATATAGGTAATCAACTGGAAAACTTGGAAGTCGGAAGCCATGAAGAAGTGAAGTCCCAACAGTTCGTTGAGCACGTATCCACCGGAGGCATCCTTACCCAAAACAAAGGTAAGCAAGAAAGCCACCACGTTCACTATCAGCAAGTTCTTTGTAACTATAGGTATATTGCGCATCTTTACTATCTATTTAAACATTTCATCAATGTGGGTTATTACTACATTTTGGCGGCAAAATTACTAAAAATATCCGTGATAATACCATAAATTAGGCATAATACACTTAAAATTCAATAAAATCAGCATTTTTCTTCTTTTTTTGTTGCATTTTCAAAAGGAATATTCTATATTTGTAAGCAAATTTGGCTAGATAGACAATTATATTAATCATTTAATAAAGTAAAATTATGAACAAGACAGAATTGATCGAGAAGATTGCAGCTGGTGCTGGTATCACAAAGGCACAGGCTAAGGCTGCCCTTGACGCAACTACAAGTGCTCTCAAAGACGCTCTCGTTGCAGGTGACAAAATCCAGTTGGTAGGCTTCGGTACTTTCAGTGTTAACGAGCGTCCTGCTCGCGAGGGTATCAACCCAGCTACTAAGGAGAAGATCCAGATTGCTGCTAAGAAGGTAGCTAAGTTTAAGGCTGGTGCTGAGCTTGCTGATGCAATCAACGCTTAATTTGTAAAGAATTATTCGAGACGACAAAGGGCAGTCCTAATGGGCTGCCCTATATCTTTATCAATACGTCTGTCAAAAGTTTGGCAGACGTATTTTTTATGTTTTATTACTTAGGTTGCTTACCGATGTAAGCCAAGATGCCACCATCTACATAGAGGATATGACCATTCACTGCATTGGAAGCATCAGATGCCAAGAATACAGCTGGACCCATCAACTCCTCTGGCTCCAACCAGCGACCTGCTGGAGTCTTGGCACAGATGAAGCTATCGAATGGATGACGGCTACCGTCAGCCTGACGCTCACGCAAAGGTGCGGTCTGTGGGGTTGCGATATAACCAGGGCCTAAGCCATTGCACTGGATGTTGTACTCACCAAACTCAGAACAGATGTTACGTGTCAACATCTTCAATCCGCCCTTAGCTGCTGCGTATGCAGATACAGTCTCACGACCCAACTCACTCATCATAGAGCAAATGTTGATAATCTTGCCATGTCCCTTCTTGATCATACCTGGGAGCACAGCCTTGGAAACGATGAATGGAGCATTGAGGTCGATGTCGATGACCTGCTTGAAGTCTGCGACAGACATCTCTGTCATAGGGATACGCTTGATGATACCAGCGTTGTTGACCAAGATGTCGATTACGCCGAGTTCCTTCTCGATGTCAGCCACCATCTTCTTCACTTGCTCCTCGTCAGTTACATCACAGATATAACCCTTGGCATCAATGCCCTTAGCCTTATAGTCTGCCAATGCCTGATCCATGTGCTGCTGGCTACGGCAGTTGAAAGCAATCTTAGCACCAGCCTTGGCGTAAGCCTCAGCGATAGCAAAACCGATACCGTAAGCGGCACCTGTCACGAGGGCAACCTTACCCTCCAATGAGAATAGTTTTGAAAAGTCCATAATTCGTATTTTGTTAATTGATTGATTTGTTTCGAGCCATCTTTCGATGGATTGCTACATTCCCTTCGATTTGTTAAGGGCAAAGATACAAAATCTTTTTGATAACACCTTAATTATAATACGAAAGATGCTTTCTTTTTACTTATTTTCTCATTTTATGGACATCTTTTAGCGATTTTACCCTTTCTGACATACGCTTTTCTCCAACCATTCCAACCACAAACCACTTACAAGACTACCTTGCCGTAATACGAACATCCAATGTCTGCTCTATAATCTTTATCGCCTGCTGCAAAGAATCCGTAGTGAAGTCACCCGTTAAGTGCTTACTCATATCAGATGCATGCAAATCCACACCGCCATTACATTCAGACAGTCGTCGCAACACTTCCGGCAAGGGAGTATTGACGAAATGTAGTTGATGGGTCGCCCACGCCGCATCGTTGGCATCATAGCCACTTATCACTTCCGGTTTCTTGTCTCCCGACGCAAGACGAGCTTGCTTGCCCTTGACCAACAGCACACCTTCCTGGGAATCACGTGCCGAGAAGAAAACCTTGCCACTCGTCACCATGACTTCCACTTCCCTTTGATTGCGTTCATCTACCATAAACTGAGTTCCCAAGACTCTCACATGCCCTCTCTCACCATTCACATCGAATGGATGCTGTTCATCGTGCTTTACCTGGAAATAGGCACAGCCCTCCATCTCCACCTTTCTGCAATTATCCTCTTGATAGGAAACAGAAGAATGAGGAGACAAGGTGACCAGTGTGCCATCTGGCAAATGGCAAGCCATCACTTCGGAGTCGGACGTAAAGGTGACCGTCTTCGGTAGCAAGAGCGTATAGGCCCCCACTGCCACCAAGACCAACAAGGAAGCCGCCACTGCCAGCCAGCGATACCACCCTACGCGCACTTCCCTAGCCTTCGGCTTCTCTTCGAACGCTGAAGTAGATGATACAAGTCGAGCCTTTACCTTTCGCAAAGCCCTTTGCGTATCTAGTTTCCCCGATTGGAAATATCGGAGCACAAAATCTTGTTCCCTATTGTTTGCTTTCATCATATTCCACATTAGAAATTACTTTTCACACATCTTCTTTATATCTAATAGGTATAAATCCCACCACCACTAGTTTTCTTAGGAGGATCTACATGGATAGAAGTTACTTTCGTATTAAAACCTGCCACTATTCCAAAGCCTCCCTGCACATTCGAATAAGTTGGTGTAACTTGCATGATGCCCGCCTCTGCCCAACTGTTGCTATTGGCATTGTTGATAGAAGACAAGAAGCGATAATACTCAGGAGTTACCTTATATAGTTCCACCTGATAATCATAGCCAAAGACAGCATTCCATGACTGATTATAATTATAAGATCCTTCATAATTGGAATTAAGCATCACCAAATGCAGCGTGTATTTCTGTCCATTGAACGACTGGTCGTTGAAAATATAGGCATTGTCAAAGTACTCATACCCATCAAAACCGAGGTCATCATCTATCTGGGATGATTTATTCAAGACAGGTTCATTGTCTGTCTCAAGCATTTGTGGAGATGGCACATGATATAGAGAATCAAAATTCCAAACTCCAGTGGAATAATTATTAACAATACTAGTATAATCCCAATAGTTCTGTGCATAAGCCGTATCAATATCTCCATTATCTCTATGATAAACAAAGGAGGCTGTTCCTTGCATCTGCAACCTCTTTACTTTCACCGAATAATAGTCTTTTGAGTTTCCATCATCTTGAAAAGATGCCAGCACCTTATCCATCTGATATGTATAATAATCTTTCTTTTCTTTCCCGATGCTCACACCCTCTGCCTGTATATCTACACCTTGAGGAATATAGGTGGAAGCCGAAACTTCTTGAAAGCCCTCAGCACTTACCATCACCTGAATGTTGTCGCCACTCTTCTGTTTTCCGATGGCATAATACTGTCCTATCAGCCTACTGCCAGAAGAGCAAAAATGAAGAGAATCGTCCTCTCTCTCAATCCTCTTTACCGGACATTCCCGTCCATTCACCTTATATATAATATGGGCATCGACCGTTTGAGAGACAAGGTCTTCCAGACACCCCTTTGTTGTAGCCACAGGCAAACTTTTCGTTACCATGATCAAGGTAGAGTCTCCCTCTGTCGGAAAACTATACACCACTAATCTCGCCGAATCCTGCAATTTACTGATGTCGAAATCATCCTTGCAAGATACTAAAGAGAGCAATAACGTCAGAATATATACTAATTTTTTCATACGATTCCTTTAATTATAGATTTTAATCATGACAAGCCATCTTAAAACTTGATGGTATAGCTAAACGATGGCAATATCGGGACAAAGCCTTGATTCTTTGCCTTGAACCGCTGCTCACTCTCATCATAGTCGATCTTGACATACATGGAGTTGAGATGACAATAGGCATTATAGATGCTCAGATTCCAAATACGCTCATGCCCATGCTTGGTAACGTGACGGAAGTCAAAGCCTAAGTCGAGGCGATGATAAGCCGGCAAAGTCATGTTGTTGGGAATGGGATACACATAACTATATTTATTCCACCTGTCAGAAGACAAATGCCCACCTACATCTGGTATCTGTGGCAAGGATGCCATTTGGGTTGGCACCGTGGCGTGGTTGCCCGTGTGATAACACCAAGCGGCAAAGCAGCTCACCTTCTTATTGAACGCATATCTCAAGGATAGATTCAACTTATGGCGATTGTCATACTTGTCGTAATACCAGTCCTGATAGAACTCATCATATTTGCGCTTATTCCATGACAAAGTATAAGCCCCACTCAACGTCAAGTGATCGGTGCGATAGGTGGCATCCATCTCCAAGCCATAAAACAAACCCTTGCCATCCATCACCATTCCATCCCATCTGTCAGCTGGCGGCTCCACACCTGCCCAACTGGAATATTGCAACAAGTGGCGAGAGAGTTTATAATACCCCTCCAAAGATAACGTCCAATGCTTGGTAGGTTGTGCATAGACACCTGCCGCTACTTGATAGGAGCGCATTGGCTTGAGTTTCTCGGTAGTTGGTACCCAATAATCCGTTGGCAAGTCCAAGTAGCTATTGGATATCTTATGCACATACTGCGTCATCTGAGTAAAAGATGCCTTCAAGGAGACCTCTTGGCTCAACTGATATTTGATGGCGAAACGAGGGTCTATGTTGGCGAAAGTCTTGTTGCCAATATGAAACAAGCCCATATTGAATCCCACATTGACATTCCACCGAGGATTCAAGATGATTTCATCCTCTGCGTATGCCGACAGTTCATAGCTTTGATGGCGATTGCTTCCATTCACACTCACCGTATCTACTTGCACACCAGAATCTCCCGAATAATTCAACTGCATATAAGTCTGGGGGCGAAAGAGATGCGCAGTGAAATCATGTCCGAATCGAATATGATGAAAAGCATTGGGGCGCTCATCAAACTCCATGCGATAGCCTATATCATCAATCGTGGAATGATAGCGATGTTCCAAATGGGTGATGTTAGCCGTCTCTTGATCTTTAGCACGATACACATAGCGATCATCATCCAAGGAATATAACTTTGAGCGATTGTGCGTATATACTGCCGTAAAGTTGGCGAAGAGTTTGGGAGAGAACACGTAGTTCCAGTTGAAAGCCACATTGAAGTTTCCCCATGTCAACTTGGAGCGTGTCGTCTCTAAATCATAGCTAGTTTTTTCCTGGAAGCCATCCGATTTTCTTTCATCCATCACCTGCTTCACGTTCCAACTATCATTGCCATGATAGATGCTCAGATAAATCTTGGAACGGTCGCTGAAACGATGCGTCACCTTAGCATTCAAGTCCATAAAATAATAGCCAATGCTGAGTTTGTCATCTTTATCAGACAACCAGCTGGTCAAAGGACGAGACAGCAAGTCTGCCCACGAGCGGCGCAAACCTATATTATAAGAGGTCTTTCCCTTGATGATAGGTCCCTCAAACTGCACGCTGGCATCGAGCAAGCCGATACGATATGCACCATGGAAGTGATTCATGTCGCCATCCGCCGTGCGCACATCTACCACGGAAGACAATCTTCCTCCATATCGAGCAGGAAAACCGCTCTTGTAGAAGTCGATATTTTTCACGACATCCGTGTTGAAACTGGAAAACAAACCGATGGCATGGTTGATCTGATAAAGCGGCGTACCATCTATCAGAAAGAGGTTCTCATCTCCATTGCCACCATGCACATAGAGACCGCTCGCCAGTTCCTGACCTTCCATCACACCGCTCACCCTCTGTAAGGTTTTGACCACATCTGGCGAAGACATCAAGGAGAACTCCGTCTTGATGTCTTTGGCTGAAAAGGAGCGTTTACCCGTCTGGGTAGTGAGGAGAGGCGAGTTCAAGTCACCATCCACAACCACCTCCGGCAGTTTACCATCGGCATGGAGTGCCATATTACAGTGCACATCCTTCTCTATCTTCATTTTCTCCACCTTATCAGCATATCCCACGTATGAGAATCGGAGTTGATGCTCCCCCTCAGGTAGGGTCAGCGAGAAGAAACCATATTCATTGGTGGTAGTACCAATGCCATGAGTGAGGTCATAGACCGTAGCGTTAATCAGCGACTCGCCACTCTCGTCACGGACGTATCCGCTGAGAGTGTGGCGACGCTGAACCTGCTGAACTTTGCGATTGATATTCGTGTGAGGTGTTGATATTTGTTGCTTTTGTCTTCGCTTCAATATCACATAGTTAGCATTAATCGTATATTCGAACTCTGTCTTTTGGAACAGAGTTTTCAAAGCCTTCTTCACTGGCATCTTCCGGATGTCAGGTCCTTCGTATGGCACATCCACCTTCAGGGATGCGTCATACACAAAATTGATTTTCTTCGCTTGATGCAACCACTCCATCTGCTGCAGAAGAGTCGTAGCATCCACTCTTGCCGACAAGTCAGTAACTTGAAGTACAAGAACCAAAAGCGTGATGAGTACTTGTTTTACTTTCATAACATTGCTTTTTAATACCGTTGTTGTTTGATTATATCCTTTCTTTTGTCCAAGTCTTTACTGCTATAACGCAAAAGTCCTCGAATCCCCCCATCCTATTCGTTACTTTTTTGAAAAAAATGTAATGACATGATGAATATGAAAGGAACAAGAGAAAACAAACGGATGGAATCAAGAGCCATAAGCGTATGCAACTAAAAGTATAGACGTACGTTATAAGAGGGAGAGAACGTACGTTCATAAGGGACAAGGACGTACGAGCAAATGGGATGCGAACGTACATCCGCAAGGCGTGCCACTGCAGTGGCACGAGCAGCTGACTCCCGTGGAACACTCGTGCCACTCCCGTGGGACGCTCGGCTGACACTAGCGACGCCCCCGACGGAGCTATAAGCGCATCCCTACGCCCCTATAAGCGACACCCGACACTCCTATAAGCGAATCCTGCCGTGCCTATAGGAAAGAACTGGCATGTCTGTATCTATCTATAAAATCCTCTACGACTTTATCCCAACACAAAGGGGAGGAGGAAGAAGAAGTCGCCTTTCTTGCCTCGCAAAGTCTTCAATGCCTTGGAGATCTGATGCTCCACCGTTTTCTCAGAAAGGCAAAGTTCCTCGGCTATCTCCCGATAAGTCATGCCATCTCGCTTGCTCATCAGGAAGATTTCACAACAACGTTCAGGCAACTGCTCTATCGCCGTCCATAGCTCAGCCTCACGACTAGAACTATCCACGGCTTGCTCATCAGAGATGATACCCGACAAGTCGGAAGGAGAAATGTCCTGAACGATAGGATTCTTTCGGCGCAACTTGTCTATGCAGGCATTGCGAACGGCAGCATAGAGAAAAGACTTTTGTTTTTGGGAATCCTCCAAAGAGAAAAACGACGTAGGAGATTCTACTTTTCGTTTCTCAGCTTCCAGCAATCGCACAAAACAATCTTGCACTACATCCTCCGCCTCATCCAAATCATGCAGATAGTGGAGAGCGTAAAGACATAATGGACGATAATATTGCTGAAAAACCAAATCTATCTCCTTCATCTATTCACTGAGCTATTCTTCATAAACACTCGCTTGACAAAACAAAATAACCCTTCAAATCATAAAGACTTGAAGGGTTATTTGCGATATGTTGTCCCAGGCGGATTCGAACCACCACTGACAGAACCAAAAACTGTAGTGCTACCATTACACCATAGGACAATCAAACCGACTGCAAAGGTAGTGGATTTTTTCTCCACTACCAAATATTTTTAATACTTTTTGCATTTTAAGCCACAAAAATGCCTATTTAGAGGCTGCTTTTATGCAAAAGGCATTCAAATGCACCTATATTTCAGGCGAAATCCTTACTTCACAGTAATCAAGAAGTAGTTCTTCTTACCTTTCTGTACCAAGAGATACTTGCCATCAATCAAGTCATCTGCAGTTACCACCTGGTCGAAAGCTGCGAGCTTCTCCTTGTTGAGAGATACACCACCACCCTTGACGAGCTTACGCATCTCACTCTTGCTAGGGAAGATCTGCATACCCTCTTGGTTGAAGAGGTCAACGGCTGTACCACCGAGCAAGTTCTTGTCGAGGTCATAATGAGGCACATTGGCAAACACATCGTTCAAGGTAGCCTCATCGAGCTGTGCAAGATTCTCCTTAGTAGCCTTACCGAAGAGGATGTTGCTGGCTGCGATAGCCATATCCAAGTCCTCCTGAGAATGAACCATCACGGTAACTTCCTCTGCCAAACGCTTCTGGAGTACACGGCGACCAGGATCCTGCTTGTGCTCCTCTACGAGGGCATCGATGGTCTCCTTGTCGAGGTCGGTGAAAATCTTGATGTACTTCTCTGCATCCTCATCGCTCACGTTGAGCCAGAACTGATAGAATGCGTATGGAGTGGTGCGGTTGCGATCCAACCAGATGTTGCCGCTCTCTGTCTTACCAAACTTCTTGCCGTCTGCCTTGGTTATCAATGGGCAAGTCAAGCAAAAGCACTCAGCGTCATTGCCCAAAGTACGGTGAATCAACTCAGTACCGGTGGTCATGTTGCCCCACTGGTCGTTACCACCGAGCTGGAGACGAACGCCATACTTCTGATACTGATAGAGGAAGTCGTAACCCTGGAGCAACTGATAAGTGAACTCTGTGAATGACAAACCATCACGAGCCTCACCGTTCAAGCGCTTCTGTACGCTGTCCTTTGCCATCATATAGTTGACGGTTATGTGCTTACCTACCTCACGAGCGAAGTCGAGGAAGGTGAAGTCCTTCATCCAGTCGTAGTTGTTGACCATCTCAGCCTTGTTAGGCTCAGTGCCATCGAAGTCGAGGAACTTAGACACCTGCTTCTTGATAGCTTCCTGGTTATGATAGAGAGTCTCAGAGTCGAGAAGGTTACGCTCCTGGCTCTTGCCAGAAGGGTCGCCAATCATACCTGTGGCACCGCCGACAAGCAGATAAGGCTTATGACCACAACGCTGCAAGTGACGCAACATCATGATACCACAAAGGTGACCGATATGGAGTGAGTCTGCGGTAGGGTCGGTACCAAGATAAGCAGACACCATGTGGGTGTTGAGATATTCCTCTGTACCTGGCATCATCTGTGCCAGCATACCACGCCATTTCAATTCTTCAACAAAGTTTTTTGCCATCGAATGAGATTGTTTATAATATATAAAATATGTGTAAGGGGCCCGAAACGGTATCGGAAACTTACGGTACGGGGTCGTAACCCGAACCACCCCATGGATTGCATCTTAATATTCGCCAGATAGCCAAAGCCAAGCCCTTGAAAGGACCGTGCTTGAGGATGGCTTGCCGAGCATACTCCGAACATGTGGGCGTAAAGCGACAAGAAGGAGGTGTATAGGGGGTGATGCACTTCTGATAAAAGCGGATAGGCAATACCAACAACAAGGTCAGCACCCAAGTCACCCCTTGCCAAATGCTATGCAATAGTCTCATCGCCTTCATCGAATACCAAACTCTTCACGACCTTATCCAATGCCCTTTGCATCATGTCGTCCACCTTCTCGGTGTCCTCTATCTGCCCCGACATCCAGATGAAGGCAATCATCAGCTTGGCATCGGGATGAGAAGCCAACGCATCGAACAAGACAGACTTGTGCAATCGGTAACTTTCTCGCAACTGCCGCTTCACATGATTGCGTTTCACGGCACGCTTAAAATGTCGCTTGGATACGCTTACCAACATTTCCACGGGAACATCTTGCGCATCTTTCCGCTTCACGACCTGATACACTACCTTGACAGGCCATTCCTTCTTGACGGAAGAATGGCCCATAAAGAGTTGGTCGATGAGCGTCTTGGCACACAACCGCTCTCTTTTGGGTAATGTATAAGTCTTCTGTTCCAACATTCTTATTTATTTTTCTCCAAGAAATCCTTCAAGGCACCTGTCATGGAAGGGAACTTCTTAGATGGAGCCTCCAAATCCAAGCGAAGTCCTTCGTCGGCTACGGTCTTAGCAGTAGCAGGACCAAAAGCACCAACAGCGATGTCACCTTGTTTGAAGTCAGGGAAGTTCTTCTTCAAGGCCTTCACACCAGTAGGGCTGAAGAAAATCATCATATCGTAATCGAAAGTCTTGATTTCCTCTTCTGTGAAGTCATTGCTTACCGTGCGATACATCACACACTCAGTATGCTTCAAGTTTTTCTCGTCAAGAGCATCCTTGATGTCATCATTATGCACGCAGCTCAATGGAACGAGATATTTCTCTGTCTTGTGGCGAGCCATCTGGTTCAACAGACCATCTATCTTGCCTGTATCGCCAAAGAACACCTTGCGCTTGCGATACTGAACATATTTTTGGATATAAAGTGCAATTGTCTCAATCACACAGAAATACTTCATATCCTCAGGGATGGTAATACGCATCTCTTTCGCCAACTTGAAATAGTTATCTACAGCATGACGAGATGTGAAAACCACGGCAGTATAGTCGAGCAAATTTATTTTCTGCTGACGGAACTCCTTCGCTGTAAGTCCCTCAACCTTGAAGAAAGGGCGAAATACACATTCCACGCCATACTCCTTCTCTATATCGTAATAAGGAGATTTATCACTCGCTGGTTTTGGTTGAGAAACTAGAATCTTCTTTACCATTTTTGTCCTAAAAGTTTATTTTCAAATAATGACTAATCAATACCAATCCGCCCGACAAAGCAAAGAGAGGTACTACTTCGAGGGCACAAAAGTACAAAAATATTTGCAAAAAAGTGCCATTTCTCTTAAAAAAGATGATGAAACACTTATAAAAAGACAGTATTTTGATGATTCCGACTACGACAAGTGTATAAATCATAGCCGACTCGAGCGAAAAGCCGAAGTACGTCATCAGCAAGATGGCAGGGAGCAAAAGTACCCCCTCACTAGACACCAAGAAGAGGTAAGACTTCATCCATTGTTCATTTTTTTTCCTGTCAAAGAACACCCATCCCACGATGGAATAGAGCAAGGCTTTCAGGATGAAATAGACACCTACATATCCGGCATAGATACCGATTACTTGATACTGGTCGATCGTGAAGGTATCACCCACCGACGCCCTCGAATAGAGGAAGAAGCCGATGGCTATCAACAGACAGGTCTGGAGTCCCAAGAAGAACTGGAAGCGCAACTCGGATGAGGTCTCGGTAATCACCGTCGTACCATAACTAGGCGTACGGAAGAATGTCTTTGCCTGGCGGATGATAAACTGGCGAGACTTGGTAAAGGCGATGCTGGCTATCAAAAAACAAAACAGCAACAAGGCGGTCACGAAGTCATCCCCAGCTACCGTATAGGGTATAGGGTCTCCAGCCACGCCCAGTCGTCCTCCCTTCAATTCCGGATGGAAAAGGGAATCCTTCGAGAAGAACGACTCACGATAATATTGTGGCAAACTGACATCCAAGAAGCTTTTTCCTGGTTGATGTCCTGGCAAATGCAAGGTATCAGGCATATTGCTCCAATGTATCTCGGAAGGCTTGATATGAGCCTGAATCATGGAGTCTTGCTGCGCTGGCGTTGCATTCTTGGGCAACCACTTGAGCACTTCCTTCGGAGTCAGTTCCTTCTTATACTTTAAAGGCTCCTGAGCCATTTCTGCCTCAGGAGCTTCTATGATAACCGAATCTGCTTGTTGCATCATCTTACTTTAATGAAAACGCTGCCTTGATGTCCTCTACCTTGTCTAGTTTTTCCCATGTAAACAACTCTATCTGCATGGTCTTTGTCTCATGATAGCGACTGGTGAAAGTCTTCTCTACCACCTCGTTCTTACGACCCATGTGACCATAAGCGGCAGTCTCCAAATACATAGGTTGACGGAGCTTCAACTGGCGCTCGATGGCTTTTGGACGAAGGTCGAACAGCTGAGCGATCTTCTCCGCAATCTCGCCATCGGCCATGTTGACATGGCTACGACCATAGGTATTCACATAGATGCTCACAGGCTCTGCCACACCGATGGCATAACTTACCTGTACCAACATCTCGTCAGCCACACCTGCTGCCACCATGTTCTTGGCAATATAGCGAGCGGCATAAGCTGCAGAGCGGTCCACCTTACTAGAGTCCTTGCCAGAGAAGGCACCACCACCATGTGCGCCCTTGCCACCATAGGTATCAACGATAATCTTACGACCGGTCAAACCAGTATCTCCGTGAGGACCACCGATAACAAACTTGCCTGTAGGATTGACGAAATACTTGATGTCGTCATGGAAGAGAGCCAATACCTTGTCGCCCAACTGAGCCTTGACACGAGGAATCAAGATATTGATGACATCCTCACGAATCTTAGCGAGCATCTCCTCGTCATCATCGTTACCCTGTGCATCCTTGATAAAATCGTCATGCTGGGTAGAGACCACGATGGTATCAATACGCTGTGGGATATTATCGTCGGAGTACTCTACGGTAACCTGGCTCTTAGAGTCTGGACGAAGATAAGTCATCACCTTGCCCTCCTTGCGGATAGCAGCCAACTCCTTCATGATCAACTGAGCCAAGTCGAGGGAAACAGGCATGTAGTTGTCTGTCTCATTGGTAGCATAACCGAACATCATGCCCTGGTCGCCAGCACCTTGGTTCTCATCTTCCTCACGGCTCACACCACGGTTGATGTCGTCACTCTGCTCATGGATAGCAGTCAACACACCACAAGAGTCGCCATCAAACTGGTACTCGCTCTTGGTGTAACCGATGTTCTTGATGGTCTTGCGAGCGATGGTCTGCAAATCCACATACTCTGTGGAACGCACCTCACCCATGATGACCACCTGACCTGTGGTACAGAATGACTCGATAGCGCAGTGAGCATGCTCATCGTATGCCAAGAACTGATCCAACAACGCATCGGAAATCTGGTCTGCCACCTTATCTGGATGTCCTTCAGAAACGGACTCTGACGTAAACAAATATGCCATATTCTTCTTTTCTTTCTTTAATTAATGTATTTCTTTTATTTCGGATGCAAAGTTACGACTTTTTTTTCATATACGTTCATTTTCAAAGAAAAAAACGCAGCTAGGGACGTTCAGGCTATACATCCTCTGACGAAAGCCCCTCTTTCATCTCCCGATACTTGATATTTCGAGGATGATGCTCCAGGATTTCCTTTCGCAAGTCGGAGGTTTCCAGATGGGTATAGATTTCCGTTGTCCCTAGGTCTTCATGCCCCAGCAAAGCCTGGATGACACGCAGGTCGGCACCACCCTTGAGTAAGGCGGTCGCAAAACTATGGCGCAAGGTATGGGGAGAGATAGTCTTCTTGATGCCAGCATCCAGCGCCGCATTCTTGATCATGATGAGAATCATCGTACGGGTAAGATGAGCACCTCTTCTGTTGAGAAACACATAGTCTTCCTCGCCCGGCTTGATTTTCATCACATTCCTGTCCATATACCAATAATGCAACTCCTGGAGAGCCACGCTGGAGATGGGAACGAGCCGTTCCTTCCTGCCCTTGCCAAACACACGGATGAACTTCTCTTCCTCAAAGATGTCGCTCAACTTCAAGTTGACCAGTTCCGTAACACGCAAGCCACAAGAGAAGAGCACCTCGATGATAGCCTTGTTGCGCTGCCCCTCCCATTTCGACAGGTCGATGGCACTCTTCAACATATCCACCTCCTCCACCGTCAGATATTCGGGCAAATGTTCCCCTATCTGAGGATAAGGCAAGAGTTCGGTGGGATCATCCTTCAAGTAATCATCCAGCACCAAGTAACGATAGAAGGCACGAACTCCACTCAGCACACGAGCTTGCGAACGAGCACCCACCCCTTTGTCGTGCAAGGATGCAGAAAACTCCTCCAGGTCCTCCAACTTCACATCCAACAACGACATCTCCTTGGATTTCACAAAATTCAATAGATAACGAAGGTCACGCTGGTAAGCTTCCAGCGTGTTCGCCGTGAAATTACGCTCCAATTTGAGGTACCTCACATAATTCTTAACGATATTCGTGCCCGTTTTTTTGCTTGTTTCCATTTTTATTATTACCTTTGCATCTAGAAGTAGAGGGTATTCTCTGACTTTGCTTCGCAAAATTACAAAAAAAGATTCATATACGAACAAAAATATTCTAGATTATGAAGATACAGATTATCAATGGTCCGAACCTGAACCTTCTTGGCGTTCGCGAACCAGGCATTTACGGCAGCAACTCCTTCGAGAGCTACTTGACTCAGTTGAAGGCAAAATACCCTGATGTGGAAATCGAATATTACCAAAGCAACATCGAGGGTGAGCTCATCAACAAGTTGCAGGAAGTAGGTTTTTCTTATGACGGCGTGGTACTCAACGCTGGTGCCTACACACATACCAGCATTGCCTTGCAGGATTGCATCCGCAGTATGAAATGTCCTGTGGTAGAGGTACATATCTCCAATGTTCACAAACGTGAGGAGTTCCGTCATCATTCTTACCTCTCTTGCGCATGCCTAGGTGTTATCTGTGGATTCGGTCTTGCTTCCTACGACCTCGCCATCGCTGGCATCCTCGCACAGAAGTAACAATCGCCCCACTATATCAATCTTGACAGAGAAGTTCATCCAATTAGTATGACTGAGACTGAAAACATCGACAGATACATCTGTCAACACATCGAACCAGAAGGCGACTATCTCTACCGCCTCTATCGTGCCACCAACATCCACACCATCCATGGTCGTATGGCTAGCGGTCATATCCAGGGAAGATTGCTCAAGATGCTGGTACAGATGATACGCCCCAAGAACATCTTGGAGGTGGGCACCTTCAGCGGATATAGTGCCATCTGCCTCGCCGAGGGACTTGCCGAGGGAGGCAAGCTCTACACCTTTGAAATCAACGATGAGATGGAAGACTTCACCCGTCCTTGGATAGAAGGTTCGAGCGTTGCCGACAAGATAGACTTCCGCATCGGAGATGCCAATGTGGAGGCTCCCAAGCTAGGCATCCACTTCGACTTGGCTTTTGTGGATGGCGACAAACGTACCTACCTGGAGACCTACGAGATGGTGCTGAGCATTCTCAACCCTGGAGGCTACATCCTTGCCGACAATACGCTTTGGGATGGGCACGTCATCGACCCTGCATACGACAAGGACCATCAGACCCAAGGCATCAGGAAGTTCAACGATTTCATCGCACAAGACCCAAGGGTGGAAGTCGTGATTCTACCATTAAGAGATGGCTTGACATTGATTCGGAAAAAGTAAAACTAGGTACGTCCAAGCATATACCTTTATATATAAAGTAACATCCCTACGTTTGTCAATCGACAATCGTAGGGATGTTTTTATTCATTCAATATTTCATTAGCCATAGCCAAAGACTAACCTAAAAGTCTCTTGCTCAGGTATCTCACAGGATACCAAACAGAAAGCCAGCCTACTGCCAATACGGTGACGAAGATGATGGCAACATCCGTATAATGCACACTCACCGGATAAGCATCCACAATAAAGGAACCAGCGGAATCGCCCAGTTTGACAAAGCCAAACTGCTGTTGTAAAAGACAGAGCAGCAAACCCAAGCCAACACCGATGATGGCACCGATAGCCGAAATCATTCTTCCCTCAAAGAGGAATACACGAGCTATCTGCTTATCACTGGCACCCAAGTTGCGCAAGGTGACCACATCATCTTTCTTGTCAATAATCAGCATGGAGAGCGAACCGATGATATTAAAGCAAGCCACCACCAAGATGAAGGTCAAGAAGATATAGGCAATCATCTTCTCGATAGACATAATCTTGAAGGTATCTTCCTGTTGCTCAAAGCGATCGAGCACTCGGTACTTATCCCCTGCTATCTGCTGCATTTCCTTTTTTACGGCATTCAAGTCGCTTCCATCCTTCAGGCGGATTTCCAAGGAAGACAAACATCCCTGCTGTCCGAACAAGTTGCGAGCGAAGGCGATGGAAGTCAAGATATAACTCTTGTCATATCGAGCTTGCTTCACAGAGAACAAGACTCCCGGACAATTCAAGGAATCCACCACAAACCCTTGCGTAGGATTCGACATATCGAGCTGTCCCTCCTTCAATGGAGCATAAATCTTGAGGAAACCATCCCACTGAGCACCCACGCCCAACGATTGTGCCAGGCGGATGCCCAAGGTACCATACTCCAAGTTGGCTGCATGAAGCGAGAACGAGCCATCACCATAAAGGATGTCATTGATATGAGACATATCCGAGAAATTGTCATCGACACCCTTGATGGTTACCATCGCCTGTCGGTCTTGATAGACGGCAAGAGCCTGGTCCTCCACACTCTCTGTCACGATGTCCACCTCTGGCAACTGACGAATTTTGGTCAAGATAGGGTCGTCACAAGCTGCCGTCTTTCCCATAGTAGGAACCACCTCCAACTGTGGGTCGAAGCTAGTGAACAAAGTAGCCACCAAGTCGTGGAAGCCATTGAACACACTCAATACAATCACCAGCGCCATCGTAGCTACAGCCACGCCGATGGCACTGATCGCACTGATGATATTGATGGCGTGAGTACTCTTCTTGGAAAAGAGATACCTGCGAGCTATGAAAAACGGAAAATTCATCTTACTTCTTGAGCAACTCGTCGATGCGCTCCAAGTAGTCCAAGCTATCATCCAAGAAGAAACGCAACTCTGGGATGATGCGCAACTGGTTTCTTACTTTCTTGCCCAAGTCGTAGCGAATGGTCTTCTCGTTCGCCGTGATGTTCTTCAAGATTTCCTCACCTTTCTCTGAAGGGAATACACTGAGGTAAGCCGTACAGATACTGAGGTCTGGGCTAATCTTTACTTTTGTCACACTTACCATGACACCATGCATCATACGGGTCTGTGACTGGAAAATGAGACTCAACTCCTTTTGGAGGAGTCTGGATATACGATTTTGTCTTGTTTCTTGCATAATTATTATTTATTCATTATTATTCATTATTCAAGATCAACGTGCTTCACCTCCACCTTCTCATGAAGGAAGATTTGCGCTGACTCCTTGAACTTTTCCTCACTTTCGGTTGTCAGATACTGGCAAGTACCTCCTTGGGTAATCATCTTATCCACATCCTGGTGGCGCTTGAGATAGTTTTTCAAACTCTCAGCCACATACATTCCCTGCGGCACAACCCTTACGCCATCAGGAAGGTTTTTCACGATGCTATTCATCAGCAATGGATAATGAGTGCATCCCAAGATGATGGTATCTATATCAGCATCCTTTCGCATCAGTTGTTCGATGCGCTTCTTGACAAAATAATCAGCACCAGGGCTATCCGCCTCGTTGGCCTCCACGATGGCAGCCCACAACGGACAAGCCACGCCACTTACCTGGATGTCGGGCCACAACTTGGCTATCTCCAAGTCATAGCTCTGACTCTTGATGGTTCCCTCAGTAGCCAAGAGACCCACATGATTGCTCTTGGTGATATTGCCAATGACTTCGGCAGTAGGTCGGATGATACCGAGCACACGGCGGGTAGGATCCAACTCTGGGATGTCTCGCTGCTGGATGGAGCGCAAGGCCTTGGCTGAAGCCGTGTTACAGCCCAAGATGACCAAGTGGCAGCCCATGGAGAAGAGTTTCAACACTGCCTGACGGGTAAACTTATACACCACCTCAAAGGAACGTGAGCCGTATGGCGCACGAGCATTGTCGCCCAAATACATATAGTCGTACTGGGGCAAGAGCTGACGAAGTCCGTGAAGAATCGTCAAGCCGCCATATCCAGAATCAAAGATTCCGATAGGACCGGGGTTAGAAGGCAACATCATTTCAAATTCTCCTTTATCAATTCCGTGATATCCTCTCCCATCGCAGCATCCACGTATGGCAGGGAATCACCATCCACATTCAAGACAAAAGCAAAGCCTTTCGCCTTACCTATCTTTTGAATCACGTCCTTGATTTGTTTCTTCAGAGGAGCATACGCTTCCTCTTCAGCCTGCTTGAGCAGTCGTTCCGACTCAGCCTTGAAAGCCATATTCTTAGCCATCAGTTCTCTCAACTCAGCCTGTCGCTTCTCCAAGATAGAAGGAGCGAAACTGCGCTGACCGTCCAAGAACTCCTCATACTTGCTGTTGAACTCGTCCTCGGCACGCTTGGTCTCTGCATCGTATTTCATACGGAGGTCGTCCATATTATGCTTGGCTAGCGCATAGCCTGGCATGGTATGAAAGACTTCCAGAAAACTGAAATAGGCAAAATGCAAAGATGGTTGCGCCACTGTCTTGACTTGTAGTGCAACTGTCGTAGGCTGCTGTACGGCAGGAGACTCCTTCTGTGCGAAAGAAGTCCATGGCATCATCGCCATAGCTACATATAAAATTGTCTTTGTCATCATGAAGAGTTGCTTTAATTCTGACTGAACGAAAATCACTAAAAGAGAAAGAAGGGCAAGCACTTCTGCCTGCCCTCTGTATGTTCTTTCGAAAAAGGAATTACTTAATCTTAGACTGTACTTCCTTTGTTACATCAACTACGTTGGTACCTGCATAGACAGCAGCACCTTCCTCGAAGATGTAAGTGTAGTTGCCAGCCTTACCCACTGCGTCGATGGCTGCCTTTACCTTAGCTACGATAGGCTGCATCAACTCGCTGCTCTTCTTCTGCAACTCCTGCTGACCATCCTGGTAAGCCTGCTGAATCTTCT
>ENA-OWPL01000755-OWPL01000755.1-human-gut-metagenome-genome-assembly--contig:-NODE-755-length-21270-cov-4.044403_pt1 | contig 21270 bp, 18 predicted proteins | sample MGYA00248263_ERZ651844 | MGnify/ENA primary metagenome ERZ651844 (study PRJEB26924, sample SAMEA4378256) | human gut metagenome | biome: human gut; feature: human-associated habitat; material: faeces...
GCCACACAATCCACGCAATCCGTTTGGTACATCATCAAAAAAGCATCAATCACAATTCAAATCCGTTTGTAACGCCCATCAGCATATCCGTGTTTCGCTTGACATAATACATTTCGGTTATTTCTGAAGTTGTGTGTCCAAGTAGGTCTGCCACCTGCCTCGGAGTTAATGCTTTGATCGTTCCGTCCTCTGCTCGCACTCCTGTTACAAGCTTTGTTGCGAAGGTGTGTCGCAAACTGTGCAAGCCTTTTTTCTTGATTCCTGCCGCATCGAGTATGGAATAAAACCGTTTTCTTAAATTCAATGGTCTTGTAAAGTTTCCGTCTGCATCGGGTATCAATGGTGCATCCTCACCGAAATATCGCTCGTTGCGTAACTCAATAATTGCTTGAATAGCCGTTTCGTTTAAGGGCACGATACGCTTGCTTGAAGCAGTTTTCAGCTTGCCTACCACAATTTCCCGTCCGCTTTTTCGCTCTGTTCCGTCACGCTTTTGCGCTTCTTTAACACCTCTTTGAATGTGCATCACTTTCTTTTCAAGGTCTATGTCGCTGTTGATTAAACCTAACGCTTCAGCAGTTCTCAACCCTGTGTTCAGCATAAGAATATATGCTGATGCTTGGTTGTGTTTCGGCTTGCCTGAGGGGTACTTCTTGAATGCTTCCGCTTTGAATTTTTCAATTTCTTCATCAGTGAATACGGTTATTGTTTCGCATACGGGAAGCACTTCTTTGTTTTGCTTTGCAAGATAATTTGACTTTTTTATTGTCGGCACAGCGTTCATTGGATTCTTTTTTATGAACTCTTCACGCATAAGATAATCGAAGTATTCATTGAGCAGATTGTATGTTTGCTTGACTGTTGAGAATGAATATCCCTTGTCGGTCAGCGTGCTGATCAATCGCTTAATGTCTGCGCCTGTTATGTTTGACACAATGAGTTTACCCATGTAAGGGACGATTTGATTTTTGTATATCTGCTCGTTGCGGTCATAGGTTATTCGCTCAACATTCGGGTATTTAAACACTTGCAGGTAATTAAGCAGGCTGTCTTTTACAGTTTTGTTACCCTCAATGGCATCAATGATTTCTTCTTCAAACTTGGATATGTAGTCAGTCATTTTCTTGTTGACTTCGGCTTTGGTCGTGCCGGAAAAGCTCTTGCGTTTTCGTTCGCCTTTCTCATCCTTGTACCAAACCACGCCACCCCATCTGCCGTCCGTTCGTTTGAATGCGTTGCCGTTTGTCAGCAGTTGTTTTTGCATTTTATCACTCCTTTCGCACACACAATATCACAAACCTTTTTCAATATCCAGACCAAAGATTGTGTGTTTGTTTTTGTTGTTTTAGCTTCAAAAAGCCGTCACAAATCGTCCACAAGCCGTTTTTAGTTTTAGTCCGACGAATTACTCTATTTTTGAGCGAACTCGTCAATTTTTGTTTACAGTGTTGTCAAAATAGCTTGATCTTTAATCATCATACCGCAACGCTTGAGTGAATACGCAAAAGCCTTGATTTTCTGCGAAAAATACCCTCAACTGCATACGAATTTCATATCATACGCAAAAGTATTACGAATCGAAAAGCCGACAGGCTTTGCCGGACGGCGTTTTCGGGCATTTTAACGCCCGAAAATCATACCTCTTTATCCTGCTTTAAAATCGACGGCTTGAATTTTGCTTCAAAACCCACTCAAAAGAGCCGAGATTTCATCCAAAACCGAATTAAAATCAATTCAAGAAAAGCAAAAGAAAAATAGCCGTTTTTTCAACTTTAGGCTTTTAGATTATTTGTCATCAGCTCTTACAGTGGGGTACACTAAATTTGATGAACTGTGTAGATATTACTTTGCTGTGCGTTTTCAAAAAATCTTTGAGTAATATCTATGTAACCTTTTTCTTCGAGTGACTTGAGCGTGTTTCTGCAAGTAGTCGGACACATATTACACTTTTTAGCCATCTTCGGAACAGACCAAAAACTTACGCCTTTGCTGTCGCCAACCGAAACAAGAAAACAATAAATCATAAATTCGTGTGGCGAAAAGTTTTCATCAAAAATTTTGTTCGGCATATAGTAAACTTTGCCGTCGGTTTTATAATTTTTATTTGCTTGCATAATTTTTATCCTTTCTTAATTTCTTTTTGAATCCACAACTCGAATTCATCTTTCGGTACAACAATTCTTGTGCCGATTTTTATTTTTGGAAAACCTTTTTCATTGACAAGATCGTATGACCTTGTGCGAGATATTCCAAGCACCTTTGCAACCTGCGACACCGATAACATCATCGGCAGCTCATCAAAACTTTTATAGCTTTCTTTCATTGCGCTACCTTCTTTCGTATTATTCGAGAGATACTTTTTCAAAAAAAGCATAAGTAAATTTGAAAACAAAAATTCACTCATAAAAAAAGTCCCTCTACTATACGGAGAAAAATTCCCATTTTGTTCGGGTGTTTTTCAAAATTCTTTACACCTTGTTTACATTTGATTTCACCATAACAAAAAATACCCCTCTATAATACGGAGAAAAATTCAAGTTTTGTTGATGTGTTTTGAAAGAAAATTTACAAATTATTTTATAAAAACAAAAATCCCCACCGTGTTAAGTAAGAATTTGTTTACAATTTGGATTTTATTGAATATTATTATCAAATATGATATAATAAAAAGAATTGTATTAACTTGATATGTCATCCGTTTTACTGTACTGATTTTTGTACGTTGCAAATTTTTATATTGACTTTTCTTTAATGCTGTAGGAGAATCATATTATGAAATTAATCAATAATATTACCGAAACTTTGAAAGATGATTTATCCGTTGAGATTCATGAAGGAAGCAAACTGTCTATCGCTGCAGCTTGCTTTTCTATCTATGCCTTTCAAGAACTTAAAAAGCAACTCACCTCTATTGATGAATTGCGTTTCATTTTTACAGCTCCGACTTTCGTGACAGAAAAAGCGAAAAAGGAAAAGAGAGAGTTTTATATTCCACGACTTAATCGTGAACGCAATCTGTATGGTACAGAATTTGAAATTAAATTAAGAAATGAACTTACTCAAAAAGCGATTGCCAAAGAGTGTGCAGAGTGGATTAAGAAAAAAGCTGTATTTAAATCTAACAAAAGCAATGAAGATATGATGGGCTTTATGAATGTTGATGACAAGAATTATATGCCTATCACTGAATTTTCAACGGTTGGATTAGGTTGTGAGAGAGGTAATAATGCCTATAATTATATTCAAAAAACAGAAGCACCTATGAGCTCGGCTTATTTGTCACTATTTGATCAACTTTGGAATGACAAGAGTAAGCTGCAGGATGTTACCGATGAAGTTATCGACAGCATTACAGCTGCTTACAATGAAAATTCTCCGGATTTTATTTATTTTGTTACACTCTATAATATCTTCAATGAATTTTTAGAAGATATTTCTGAAGATGAACTCCCTAATGAAGCAACCGGTTTTAAAAACAGCAAGATTTGGAGTATGCTGTACAATTTTCAAAAAGATGCCGCTCTTGCTATCATCAATAAACTTGAAAAATATAACGGTTGCATTCTCGCCGACAGTGTTGGTCTTGGTAAAACATTCACAGCACTTGCTGTTATAAAATATTATGAAAGCAAAAACAAATCAGTGCTGGTGCTATGCCCTAAAAAATTAGCCAACAACTGGAACACATATAAAGATAATTACATTAACAACCCTATTGCGTCCGACCGCCTCGGTTATGATGTTCTTTATCATACAGACCTTAACAGAACACATGGACAGTCAAATGGTCTTGACCTTGACAGAATAAATTGGGGTAACTACGGTCTTGTAGTTATTGATGAATCACATAACTTTAGAAACGGTGGTAAGATAGTTGAAAATCCGGATGAAGAAACAAAGGATAATCGCTATGTTACCTTGATGAAAAAAGTTATTCGAGCAGGCATAAAAACTAAAGTTCTTATGCTTTCAGCTACGCCGGTAAACAATCGCTTTAATGACTTGAAAAATCAACTTGCCCTTGCATATGAAGGACATACCGATTTCATTGACGAAAAGTTAAATACCAATCGCTCTATTGATGATATTTTCAAAAATGCACAAAGAGCTTTTAACACTTGGAGTAAGTGGGAACCGTCTGCTCGTACAACTGAAAACTTACTTAAAATGCTGGAATTTGATTTTTTTGAAGTCTTGGATAGCGTAACAATAGCCCGTTCAAGAAAACATATTCAAAAATACTATGACACAACTGATATAGGAACTTTCCCAATAAGATTAAAACCTTTATCGCCGAGACCGCATTTGACTGACTTGAAAACTGCAATAAATTATAACGAAATTTTCGAGCAGCTTATGCTTTTAACATTGACTATATACACTCCGACACACTATATACTTCCGAGCAAAATGGACAAGTATGCAGAACTATACGAAGATAACAAAGTCAATGTAGGCTTTACTCAGGCAAACCGTGAGCAAGGTATCCGTCGTTTGACAGCTATCAATTTGATGAAGCGTATGGAAAGCTCCGTATATTCTTTCAATCTTACTCTAAAGAGAATAAAAGATTTGATTGAAAGTACAATTGAGACGATTGACAGATTTAATAAGCAATCTGCACACGAAATTGAATTAACAGATATATCTAATATGGATGAGTTTGACGATGAGGACCAAAATACAGATGACCTGTTCTCTTTTGGCAGAAAGATAAAAATCGACCTTGCCGATATGGACTATTTAACTTGGAGAGATAGCCTTGTAAAAGATGCAGAAGTTCTTGAACTCTTAACTGTTATGGTTGGTGACATTACGCCGGATCACGATTCAAAGTTGCAAGAACTTTACAAAATTATTGATGAAAAAATATCTAATCCGATTAACGAAGGCAATAAAAAGATAATTATTTTTACTGCGTTTGCAGATACAGCAGGGTATTTATATGACAATGTAAGCGAGTATGTCAAATCAAATTATGGGCTTAATACTGCAATGGTGTCAGGCTCAGTAGACGGTCGTACCACTTGTCCTAAGCTTCGTGGAGACTTAAATACTGTACTGACCTGCTTTTCTCCAATTTCAAAGGGTAGAGATTTATTTGAGAACATTCCAAAGGAAGATATAGATATTCTGATTGCAACAGACTGTATTTCAGAAGGTCAAAACTTGCAAGATTGCGATTATCTGATTAACTACGATATTCATTGGAATCCGGTTCGTATTATTCAGCGTTTTGGTCGTATTGACCGTATCGGAAGTAAAAATAAGTATATCCAGCTTGTCAATTTCTGGCCTGATGTAACCCTTGATGATTACATCAATCTAAAAGCTAAAGTTGAAACCCGTATGAAGATAGTGAATATGACTTCAACCGGTACGGGTGACGATAATCCTTTAAGCGATGAAGAAAAAACTGACCTTGAATACAGAAAAGCACAACTCGAAAAACTGCAAGAAGAAGTTGTTGATATTGAAGATATGACAACCGGCATTTCAATAATGGATTTAGGTCTTAATGAATTTAGGCTTGATTTGCTTGAATACATAAAGAACCACCCTGATATTGAAAAAGCTCCGTTTGGACTTAATGCAGTTGTTCCTGCAAATGAGGATGCACCGGCCGGAGTGATATTTGTTTTGAAAAATCGCTCAGATAGTGTAAATATTGATAATCAGAACAGACTTCACCCATTCTATATGGTGTATATCAGTAATGATGGAGAAGTTATTTGCGACCACTTATCTCCGAAGGATATGCTCGATAAAATGCGTTTTCTTTGTAAGGGCAAAACGGAACCTATACCTGAGGTTTATAAGCAGTTCAACAAAGAAACTCGTGACGGTAAGGATATGTCGAAATTCTCTGAACTTCTCGGAGAAGCGATTGCATCCATTATAGAAGTCAAAGACGAAAGCGATATAGACAGTTTTTTAGGTGGCAGTCAAGTTAGCTTTTTGTCTAACGAAATTAAAGGCTTGGATGATTTTGAACTTATTTGCTTTTTAGTTGTAAAATGAGGTGAAAATTATGCTTGGATTACCGAAAGCAACGGAAATGAGTAAACAGCTTCCGAAAAAGGCTATATATGCAAAATTTCAAATGAATACAGCGGCAAAAGAGAAGATTGACGCCGATATTTCAAGAATAACTATCGTAAATGAAATAACGCCGAATAAGGTCAATATCCCTGCCGGCGATGAAGTGAAAAATTTTTTTGTTTTGCTCGTAACCTTAAAAAGAAAAGAGTTTGATGAAAAGACCATTGCAACGCTGTCGAAGCTGATACCGCAAAACATTTTGTTTGTGCTTGAATGTAGTAATGAAAGCAAACTTGCAATTTATCACACCAAGTTAATGCAGACAGATTGGAAGCCAATCGAGGAGCAAAGAATAGAACTTCAAGGATTAAATCTTGATAAGGTTTGGGAAAACTTGATAAGAAGTTTGGAGTGCGGAATTTGGAATGAGGAATTATCGCTTGATGAAAATATTGCACTTCACGAAAAACAAGAAAAACTTGAAAAAGAAATTGCAAAAATCGAAAAACAAGCAAGGACTGAAAAACAACCAAAAAAGAAGTTTGAACTGGTGCAAAAAATCAAAACACTAAAGGGGGAGTTGATGTCTTTTGAAAAAATATAATAATTATTTTTTGATGGCTATCACTATTTTCGTTATGATAGTATTAGCTATAGCTTCTTTGGCAAGTGTTTTTAAATTTGACTTTTATGAATTGGATCAAATTCTTGTTGCAATTTCTATATCCTCATATTTCTTATCTTATGCAGAAATAATAGAATGTAATCTTGATTTGCAACAGAATAAATATTTATATCTTAAAGAAAAATACGATGTTTTTACTGTAGAACAAAAAGAAAGTTTTAGGCAAATAGAAAAATACATTGAATTTGTTAATATTCAGTATGAAAACAATGCAAGTATAGTAACAGATGAAGAACGCAAATCGCTTAATTCATTTAAGAATTCTTATATTAAATTTAACAATGATTACGAAAAATCTATTGAAGATGAAAAACAGCTTTATTTAAAAAGTTCAAACAAGTTATCTAAAAAATATTCTGTTGTTATGACTTGTGCTTTTCTAAGTTTAATTTGCGTTCTATCTTTTGAATCACTATATAAATTATTAGAACAATCTAATTCGATTTTTTGTTTAAGTGCGTTTTTATTTGTAGTTATGGCAATGGGCATAAAAGCTAATAATTCAAAAATATACGCAGATTTTAAAAAAATAATAGATGAAGATATTTTTAAGCAAAAACAACATATTAAAATAATGAATGATATTATGGAGAAATATAATTATGGACAAACTCAAGATGCAGACGGCGAATAAGGCTGATGAAAATTTTAAGAAGTTAGCGGAGATGTTTCCTAATGCTGTAACGGAAGCGATTGACGAAAACGGCGAAGTGGTTCGTGCTATTGATAAGGACGTACTTATCCAGGAAATCTCTTGTAAGGTTGTTGACGGCAATGAGGAACGCTATCAGTTTACTTGGCCTGACAAGAAAAAATCCGTTCTTCTTGCTAATGCACCGATAAATAAAACCCTCCGTCCTTGCAGAGGAGAAAGTGTTGATTTTGATAATACAGAAAATCTTTATATTGAGGGCGACAATCTTGAAGTATTGAAACTCTTGCAAGAAACATATCTTGGCAAAATCAAGATGATTTACATAGACCCGCCGTACAACACGGGCAATGATTTTGTGTATGAGGATGATTTTGCTCAAAATACAGATGAATACCTTGCTAACAGCGGACAATACGATGATGAGGGCAACCGCCTTGTCAAAAACCTTGATAGTAATGGTCGTTTCCACACGGATTGGCTTAATATGATTTATCCGAGATTGAAAATTGCAAAGGATTTGTTGACGGATGATGGTGTTATATTCATCAGTATTGATGATAATGAAGTTGACAATTTAAGAAAAACTTGTGACGAAATATTTGGCAATTATAATTTTATTGCTCATATTATACATAAGAATAATTCCATGAAAAATCAAAGCAAGTATGTGGGTGTATCAACAGAGTTTGTATTGATTTATGCAAAGGACTTACCAACGCTAAATCAAAAGCAAGGTGAGTGGAGAACAAAGAAAAAAGGTGCATCTGATATAAATGCAGCTTTCAAAAAAATGAAAGAAAAAGGATATTCATTAGATGTTATTAGAGAAGAAATAATGGAAATGTATAGCAGACCTAAATACGCACATTTAAGTCGATGGAATAAAGTCGATGAATATGGAGTGTTTATGGACTCGGATTTGTCAAGGAGCAATGGTCCTAAGGATTTTACGATTATAAATCCAGAAACTGGAAAAGAATGTCTTATACCAAATAGAGGTTGGGGAAAAAGCAAGGAAGAATTAAATAGATTGCAAAAGGAACATCTTATTTGGTATGGAGATGATACTACGCCTCCAAGAATGAAGTCATATCTTTCAGAAGATAGCGAAAGTGTATTTGATAATTTTATTTTTGCAGATACTTCGGGCGACAAAAAAATGATTGATAAAATGTTTGGTAGTGCGGTTTTTGAATTTCCTAAGTCAATAGAAATGATGAAACAATTAATATCTTTATGTACAAATGATAATGGTATTATCCTTGACTTTTTCTCTGGCTCTGCTACTACTGCCCATGCTGTTATGCAGTTGAATGCAGAGGATGGCGGACATCGTAAGTTTATTATGGTTCAGCTTCCTGAAAAAACAGATGAAAAGAGCGAAGCATATAAAGCAGGTTATAAAAATATTTGCGAAATTGGCAAAGAGCGCATTCGCAGAGCAGGTAATAAAATATTAGAAGAAGCAACTCAAGAAACTGTTGACATTGCAAAATATGGTGAATCATATGAAGTAGATAAAACAATGAATAAATATAAGAATCTTGATGTCGGTTTCCGTGTGTTGAAGTGCGACAGTTCCAATATGAAAGATGTGTACTATAACCCTGCCGAATATGAGCAGTCGCTTTTCTCTCGCCTTGAAGATAACATTAAAGAGGACAGAACACCGGATGATTTGTTATTCCAAGTTATGCTTGATCTCGGAATTTTGCTTAGCAGCAAAATTCAAGTTAGGAGTGAGAAAGTAGGAATGAGGAGTTATTCTTACTTTGATGTTGAGGATGGGTATTTGATTGCTTGCTTTGACAAAAACATTGATGAAGAAGTCATCACGGCAGTTGCCAAGCAGAAACCCTACTACTTCGTAATGCGTGACAGCTCTATGGCAAACGATAGTGTCGCAACTAACTTTGAGCAAATCTTCGCCACCTACAGCCCGGACACAACACGAAAAGTGTTGTGAGTGTGAAGGGTTGAGAGTGGAGTGTGAAGTTATGGACAGAGAAAAAACAGTTAAATACAAGAGTAAAAAATTCGCTGTAAGAATTGTTAAGCTTTACAAGTATTTGTGTGACGAAAAGAAAGAATATGTTTTGTCAAAGCAATTATTACGCAGTGGAACAAGTATTGGCGCTAATATAGCTGAAAGCGAATGTGACATCAGTGAAAAAGATTTTCTTTCAAAAATTTATATTGCATTAAAAGAGTCGGCAGAAACAATTTATTGGTTAGACTTGTTGTTTGAAACTGATTACTTATCTGAAATTGAGTATAAGTCTATGAAAGATGATTGCGAGGAGTTAAGAAAAATGATGTCTTCTACTACAAAGACAATGAATTCCAAACTCAACTCTGCACACTCCAAACTAACGAAGGGAGGTACGACCGAAGGTGAAGTTTAATTTCAAAATACAACAATACCAAACTGATGCCGTTGATGCTGTTGTCAAGGTCTTTAACGGACAAGGCTTTCACGATGAAATCAACTATATTCGTGATTTGGGAAATACTGAACAAAATCTTTCTTCTCAAGTATCATTTGATGAAAACGAAATAATGGATGACACCGGATACAAGAACGAACTTGTTGAGCTTTCTGACGAACAACTTTTGCAAAATATTCAAAATTTGCAAAGCCAAAATAACATTAAACTTTCTCCGTCCCTTGTAAAAGATTTGGGCAGATGCAGTCTTGATATTGAAATGGAAACCGGTACGGGTAAAACCTATGTGTATATCAAGACGATGTTTGAACTGAACAAGAAATACGGCTGGAGCAAATTCATTGTAGTTGTGCCGAGTATTGCTATCCGTGAGGGTGTAAAGAAATCCTTTGAAATTACCGCAGACCATTTTATGGAGCATTATGGCAAGAAGGCTCGTTTCTTTATTTATAACAGTTCAAACCTGAACCAACTTGATAATTTTTCAAGTAGTTCGGGCATAAATGTAATGATTATCAATACGCAGGCTTTTGCTTCTTCTCTTAAAGAGGACGGACGCAGTAAAGAAGCTCGTATTATTTACTCAAAGCGTGATGAGTTTGGTTCTCGTCGTCCGATTGATGTAATCAAAGCGAACAGACCGATTATTATTCTTGATGAACCGCAGAAGATGGGCGGTGCAGTTACACAAAAGGCTTTGAAAAATTTCAATCCTCTTTTTACGCTCAATTATTCTGCTACTCACGCAAAACAACATAACCTTATTTATGTTTTGGACGCCCTTGATGCTTACAATAAAAAACTTGTTAAAAAAATTGAAGTTAAAGGCTTTGAAGTAAAGAATTTCAGAGGTACTGACAGTTATTTGTATCTTGAACAGATTGTGCTTTCAAGCAAAAAGCCTCCTATGGCAAGAATTGAGCTGGAAATCGGGTATAAGAAATCTATCAACAGAGAGCCTCGTACTCTTGGTGTTGGTGATGATTTGTATTATGTTTCACAAGAAATGGAGCAGTACAAGGGATATACAATTTCAGAAATTGACCCGTTAAGAGGTACTGTAACCTTTACAAACGGAGAGGTTATCAAAGCCGGAGATGTTGTCGGTGATGTGTCTGAAAAAGATATGCGCCGTATTCAGATTAGAGAGACTATTCTTTCTCACTATGAAAAAGAAGAAAAGCTCTTTAATATGGGTATTAAATGTCTTTCTTTGTTCTTTATTGATGAGGTTGCAAAGTATCGTCAATATGATGAAAATGGCGATGAAGTGCTTGGCGAGTACGGTGTTATGTTTGAGGAAGAGTATTTGAATGCTCTTAATGAATACACAACCCTGCTTGATACACCGTATCAGAGATACTTGAAATCTACTTGCAGTGATGTGAGTGCGGTACATAAAGGATATTTCAGTATTGATAAAAAGACCGGACACAGTATTGACAGTAAGCTCAAAAGGGGCAGTGAATTTTCAGATGATATTTCGGCTTATGACCTTATTTTGAAGAACAAGGAACGCTTGCTTTCCTTTGATGAGCCGACGAGATTTATTTTCTCTCACTCTGCGCTTCGTGAAGGTTGGGACAACCCGAATGTATTTCAAATTTGTACGCTTAAACACTCCGACAGCAACACCGCAAAACGCCAAGAGGTTGGTCGTGGATTGCGTTTGTGCGTAAATCAAAACGGTAACCGTATGGATGTTGAAAACTGTGGTGCTTCTGTACACGATATTAACACTCTTACGGTTATTGCAAGTGAAAGCTATAAAACTTTTGTTACGGATTTGCAGTCGGATATCAAAACTGTTTTGTATGACAGACCTACTGTTGCTACGAGTGAGTACTTTAAGGGTAAATGCATTAATGTTGATGGTGTATCTACGATTATTGATGACGATACAGCCAATGCCATTGAATTTTATCTTATTCAGAACGGTTATGTCGATATGAAGCGTAAGGTTACGGACAAATACCGTCAAGATATAAAAAGTGGAACAGTTGCTGAGCTTCCTGATGAATTGAAACCGATGGCGGATGGCATACATACGCTTGTTCAGGCTGTTTATGATGACAGTGTCCTCAAGGATATGTTTACAGACGGACACGAAACAAAGGTTAAGGACAACCCGCTTAACGAAAACTTTGCCAAGAAAGAGTTTCAGGCTTTATGGCGTGAGATTAACCACAAGTACGCTTACACAGTTGAGTTTGATAGCGACGAGCTGATTAAGAAAGCAATTGCTCACATTGATGAAAAGCTATTTGTTTCCGAGCTTCAATACACCACAACCATTGGTCGTCAGAAAGACGAAATGAATGAGTATGAGGTTGAGCGTGGAGCTTCTTTTGCAGGCGAAAAAACAAGGACTCAAACGCTTAAACACGCTGAAACAAGTCAGATTAAATACGACCTTATCGGCAAGGTTGCAGAAGGCACTACGCTTACCCGAAAAACCGTGTCAGCAATTCTGCAAGGAATCAGAGCTGATAAGCTATATATGTTCAAGAATAATCCGGAAGAATTCATCTCTAAGGTTATCAGGCTTATCAATGAGCAGAAAGCTACAATGATTGTGGAACATATTTCTTATGATACGATTGAAGGAGAATACGATTGCACAATCTTTACAGCCGAGAAGAACACACAAAGCTTTGACAAAGCATTCCTTGCAAAGAAAGCAATTCAAGACTATGTGTTCACTGACGGTTCAGCCGAAAAGAGTATCGAGAGAAAGTTTGCTGAGGATTTGGATGCGGCAGAAGAAGTATGTGTATATGCAAAACTTCCGAGAACATTTCAAATTCCTACTCCGGTAGGCAATTATTCTCCCGACTGGGCAATCGCTTTTTATGAGGGAACAGTAAAACACATTTTCTTTATTGCCGAAACTAAAGGCACAATGGAAAGTCTCGAACTTAGACCAATTGAACAAGCTAAGATTTCTTGTGCCAAAAAGCTTTTCAACGAAATGTCTAACAGCAAGGTGGTTTACCACGATGTTGATAGTTATCAGAGCTTGCTTAATATTATTGAATTTATATAGATAGATAAAAACCGCATATTAAAGGAACTTTCTGAAGTATATAACGATAAAGATTTGCTTTCTTTTGTGGACGGCTTTGCAATATAAATATCAGCTAAAAGAAATGTAATTTACGAGTATTACAATAAATTTGTGTGCTTTTACAAGGTTAGCAAATAAAATTTGATTATTGGATGTGTTCTGTAAAACGAGGTGCGATTGAATGAACGATAATGAAATTAAAAGGCGGCTTACCGGTCGTGCTGTCGAATATATGATGTTCAATGATGATGAAGAAGATACCGAAGTTCCGGAAGAAATTTTATCAACAGATAGTGTTGTACATAGATACAAATACTATCAAGGATAACTATATAAGATTTTGGTTTAAGTTTGTATATCCTTATAAATCATACATTGAAAGCGAACACATAGATTTTGTTCTTGATAAAATCAGAGAGGGATTTATAAAAAATCATGTTGCGTATGTGTATGAGGATATTTGCAAAAATCAATATCTTCCTGAGTTGATTATCAAAAACGCTTTCGGTTTCACTCCTACCAAAATCGGTAAGTGGTGGGACAGAAAAGATACAGAAATTGATATTGTCGCAACAGATAATTCCAATAATATCATCTTCGGCGAATGCAAATATACCAAAAGCCGCTTGATGTTAATGTATATTATGATTTGCTTGAAAAGGCGAAAAAAGTAAACTGGAATAAGCAAAACAGAAATGAACACTTTGTATTCTTTTGCATTAACGGCTATACGAAAAAAATGCAAAACCTTGCAAAAGAAAATTCAAATAGCGTTTTGTACTGAAATAAATATAAGTCTTGTATAACGGCGCTGATGCTTAATTGAGCATTGGTGCTGTTTTCCTTTTCACCGTGAAAGAAAAAAGCCTTTACCTTTCGGCAAAGACTTTGTTTGTATGAGAGTCAATATTTTTTGGTGTTATTTGCTTTTCTTTTTTGCCTTGATAACGCCTTTTATCGTTTCAATGCCGTGAATGGTACCCACAAGCGGATGATAAAGCATAATTCTCGGCCCGGAATAGCGCATAACCTCTTTTATTTTTGAACGCATATCGGGTTTGTAGCAATGGCAGGGACATTGCGAGCAGAAGTTTTTATCGTTTCCCCAGCGGCAATGATCAAGCCTGAAAAGCGCATAATCAGTAAGTTCTTGGCATTCCTTGCAAAGAGTTCCTTTTTTTGATTTATGCACACCGTGACAATAAATTTTTACCATTTCGGGTAACATTTCTTTTTCTCGTGTGATTCTGTCTTTTTTCATGATAATCTGCCTCTGTAAACGGTATAAGCTTCGTCAGCGATTTTTGCCGTTGACCTTCTGTGAGAAACCAAAACAATGCTTTTGCCGTGCTTTGCTTCATTTATGGATTTTAAGATATTGCCCTCATTTAAGCTGTCCAAATTGCTTGTGGGTTCGTCGAGCATAATCATAGGAGAGTTGCAAAGGAACGCTCTTGCAAGACCTATACGCTGTTTTTCACCGTCCGAAAGCAAATCACCGAGTTCGCCTACATTTGTGTCGTATCCCTTAGGCAAAGTCATTATAAAATCGTGAATTGAGGCTTTTTTTGCGGCAATTTCAACTTCTTCTCTTGTTGCGTTGTAATCTGCAATTTTAATGTTATTTTCAATCGTATCGTTAAACAATTGAGTTTCTTGGCTTACAAGGCTCTGATTGTTACGAAGTGATGATGTTTTAATATTTTTAATGCTTTCACCCGACATATCAATTTCGCCGCTGTTTACATCCCAAAAACGCATCATAAGTTTAAGCGCAGTCGATTTGCCCGAACCGCTCGGTCCGTTTATAGCAATGATTTTGTTTTTTGGAATTTCCATATTGAAATTTTCAAGAATTTGCTCTTTGTCATATGCAAAGCCTACATTTTTACATTTCATACCGTCAAATTCAACTTCTTTGCCGCTGATGTTTTCTTCAACAACAGGGCTTTCATCAAGAATTGACAGCACTCTTTCGCCGCTTGCAAGGGTGTGAGTCAAATTGCCTGCAAGGTTTGAAAGTGCGGCAACCGGACCAAATGAACTCATCATTGCAACGGTTGAAACAATAAGTCCGTCAAATCCGATTGTGCCCTTTTGGTAAAGGCAAATTGCAACTAAAAGCATTGTGATTGAAAAGAAAATAATCGAAATATCCGTAATTGAAATATTATGCCCCTCAATTTTCTTTAACTTCTTTTGAAGTGAATTAAGCTCATCGGTTTTTTCGTTCATTTCATTAAGGCGGGTATCGGTTGAATTGTATCTGATTGATTCCAAAAGTCCACGCATACTGTCAAGCACATAGCCGGAAAGTAAACCCGAATTTTCACGGTATGTCATACCGATATTTTTGTTAAATTTGGATGATACAAGCGGAATAATAATGCCGACTGTAATATAAGCCGCAAGTGCAACAAGCATAAGCCAAATACTGTATCTTCCGATAAATATCAGCATAACAAGGCTTGTTAAAAAAGCAATACAAATCGGAGAAATCGTGTGAGCATAAAAAACTTCTAAAAGCTCAATATCACTTGTTATGAGCGATATCAGATTGCCTTTATCTTTACCTTCAAGCTTTGCCGGTGTTAGCCTACGAAGTGATTTGAATACTTTATCACGAATAAGTGCAAGTAATTTGAATGCAATATAGTGGTTGCACGCTTGCTCGCCGTAGTGAAGAAAACCACGCAAAACCGCAAAAATAATAATGCAAATACATCCCGTTTTTATTGCAAGTCCACCGTTTATACCTGCGGCTGTAAGAAGCGTCATACTGCCGACAACCGTAATTTGAATAGCACACAAAAAGCCCGTAACGCCGAGTATAACTGCAAGTACCATGAAAAAAGCAAGCGGCTTAACAAGTTTTATCAACCGCATCATAATTTTGAAACCTGATTGTTTTCTTTTCATTACGCTTCCTCCTTTGCATATTTTTCAAGTTCTGCTTGAGTGGAATACATCAGCTTGTATTTTTTATTAAGAGACATAAGTTCAGAATGAGTACCGCTTTCCTCAATTTTGCCTTTATCAAGCAGAAGAATTTTATCACTGCCTACCACATTTTCAAGCCTGTGGGAGATAAGAATAACGGTTTTAATTTTAGCCATATTGTGAATAACAGCCATAATGTCGTTTTCGCTTTCGGCGTCTATGTTTGAAGTTACTTCGTCAAAAACATATATCGGTGTGTTGTGAAGCAAGGCTCTTGCAATGGCAAGCCTTTGCCTTTGTCCGCCCGAAAAATTGCTGCCTTGTTGATTAAGTTTAGTATCAAGTCCGTTTTGCTCGCTGAGAAACGACCAGAGATTTACCATATTAAGTGCGTCAATCATCTTCTCATCGCTCGCATTGGAATCTGCAATTAAGAGATTTTCTTTAACAGTACCCGCAAAAATGTAGGAATTAAAGTTTACGGCAGTGATGTTGTTCATAAGTGTTTTTTCATCAATATCTTTTACTTCAACACCGCCGATTGTTATACTGCCGATGTAGCCTTTAGTTGTTCCGCAAAGCAAGGAAGCAAGCGTGCTTTTGCCGCAACCCGATTCGCCTACTATGCTTATAAGTTCGTGCTTTTTAAAGGTTGCCGAAATATCGTTAAGTACGGTTTTTTCGCCGTCATAAGAAAAGGAAAGGTCTTTAATTTCGATATCCCCGTCAAGATTTTCAGGGATCTCCGCTCCGTGTTCGTCCTCTTTTGTATCAAGCAACTTAAAGAGTTTGTCACTTGCCGCCATACCGTTCATAGCAACATGAAAAAATGAGCCGAGAAGCCTAAGCGGTAAAAAGAAATCAGCCGCAAGCATAATGATTAAAAATGCCTGAGGTAAAGTGATTGTGCCGTTTTTTACCTGAATGATTGCAATTACTACACCTACTGCACTTCCTGCATATGCAACAATATCCATAACGCTTACGGAATTGAGTTGCATTGTAAGAACTTTCATAGTAATTCTTCTGAATTCTTCGGCTTTTTCATTCATTTCAACATTCTTGCGTTCATCCGCCTGATAAACTTTGAGTGTTGTTAAGCCTTGGATATTTTCAAGGAAAGTATCGCCGAGGTTTGTGTATACTCCCCAATATTTGCTAAGAAGTCTTTTTGCGATTTTTTGAACTGCAACAATAGAAAGCGGAATAAGGGGTACACAAATAAGGAGCACCACCGACGCTTTCCAGCTTACGAACACAAGCACGGCAAAAAGCGTTATCGGTGCAAGCATAGCAAAGAAAAACTGCGGCAGATATTTGCCAAAATAAAGTTCAAGCTGGTCTACACCCTCAACAAAAACCTGAAGCACCTCTGATGTTGATACCTTTTCACTGTAAGATGCGCCCATTCGTGTAAGCTTTTTATACATTTTTTGTCTAAGCACTTTTTTCACTTCGCTTGAAGCGAAAAACGAAGTCTGTGAACTTGCGTATCCGCAAAGATAACGCACAAACATAACCGCCGCAATTGCGCCCAAATAAGGCAAAAGTCTTTTAAAATCAAACGCTTTGCCGTCGAGAATTTGCGCAAGTAGGTTTGAAAGAATAAAAATCATAACGATGTTTGCAACCGTTTTCAACCATTGCGCAAGAACTGTTAGGGCAATGTACTTCTTTGAAGAAGGCACTTGCTCTATAAGTCTTGTTTTAATCATTTCTTTTCTCCCTCAATTAAGTTATTTATCCAAAAATTCATTTGCGAGCCGGTAATCGCCTTGCCGTGATATTTTACCGTTTTCCATAATCAGCACTCTGTCTGCAAGAGCACAGGCACATCGTTTATCGTGTGTTACGGTAACAATTGCCGTGCCGAGGTTCTTGTTTATTTTATTTACGGTTTCAACCGTTTTACAAAGGTTTTTGTAATCCTGACCCACCGTCGGCTCATCAAGAAACAGTACGGTTGGTTCGCTTGCACAGACGGCGGCAATGGAGGCACGCCGTTTTTGCCCTTCGGAAAGTGATTGCGGATGCCTCTGCTCAAGTCCCGAAAGTCCAAAGGCGTTTATCATTTTCCTTGCTGTTTCCTCGCTTTTTGCCTTAAAGGAAATCTCGCTTAAAAGCGTTGGCATAAAAAGCTGATAGGTTGGATTTTGGTAAACATATCCCACCTTTGAAAACCATTTGCTGTTTGCTTTTTTGCTTTTTGTTATTGTTTGGCTCAGCGCACCGTCATTCGGCTTATTCAGCCTTGCAAGCATGCGCATAAGGGTGGTTTTTCCGCATCCGTTTTCACCGAGCAAAACTATTCGTTCGCCTGCCCGAATTTCTATATCAAGCCCATCTATAATATTTCTGTCGCCTGCGGCAAAGAAAAGTTTTTCGCCTTTTATAAGCACTTCACCGGGCAAAGAGCCGTCGGCATGAGGAATTGTTTTTATTCCGCTGTTCAAGTCGTTTATATCCGTGCTTGTAAAAAGCTGTTTGTTTTCGATTCGCATAACTTTATCTATGTAGTTTTTCACAACATCAAGCCTGTGTTCAACTATTAAAACGGCATATCCGCTGTTTGCCAAATTACGAAGTGCTTTCAGTAAAATGTGTGCCGTATGAGTGTCCAAATTTGCAAGCGGTTCGTCAAGAATAATGATTTTTTGCTCCATCGCAAGGGTAGAAGCGGTTATCAGGCGTTGTTTTTGACCACCGGAAAGTGTTTTTGTTTTTGCGTTTTTTTCTATTTGCATAAGCGTTGTGAACCGTTCAATGCGTCTGTCAATTTCTTCGAACGCAATATTAAGATTTTCGCAGCCGAAAGCGATTTCTTCGTTTACTAAATCGTAAATAATTTGTTCGTCCGCATTTTGAAGCACAGTGCCGATTAGCTTTGAACGCTCGCTGATTTTTAGCTTTGTAACATCCTTGCCGTCTATTTCCACACTGCCCGAAAATTCGCCCGAATTAACGAACGGAATAACACCGTTTATTATCGAAAGCAGGGTGCTTTTCCCCTCGCCGGAAACGCCCGACAAAAGCACGGTTTCGCCGTATTCCACAGTGAGATTTATATTTTCAAGCACATTTTCTTTAGCACCGTCATATTTAAAAGAAACTTCTTTCAGTCTTATCGCTATGCCCATATCATAACACCTCCGCCTGCGCAAAGCACGATAACACAGGCAAGAAATACGAAATCCCTTGCTTTTATTTTTATTACTTTATATACCGAGCTTGTACTGTCATCAAGTGTAAACGCCCTTGTTTCAAGCGAAAGGGAAAGAGTATCCGATATTCCGATGATTCGCATAACGAGCGGAATAATAAACGCACGGTAAATGCAACTCGGTCGGTACCAATTCATATTTGCACCTCTGACCTTCATCGCCTCCCAGATCTGCTTTATTTCACCCACTAAAACCGGAATAAATTTAAGTGTTACAAGCATGCCAAGCGTTATAACTCTCGGGCATTTCAGCTTTGCAAGACAGCGTGTCAGATCACAGGGTGATGTGCTTACCATCGGCACGGCACACAATCCCAAGAGAATCATTCTTAAAAGTGTTTGCCAAAATGCGTCCAAACTTCTGTTTGTCAAAAATGACAGACCGCCTATAATAAGTCCGCAAATCGCCATTGCAACGGTCATTTTCCATGTGCTTTTAAAAAGACCGAATGCCGAGTAAAGCACAAAAATTGCCGTGGCAAAAGCAAAGGCCAAAAGATTTTTGGAAAAAAGCATTCCGAATATCAACACTATTACGGAAACTGAAAATGAAATCAGCGGATAAAAAGGCTTTTTAGCCTCAAATGTTTCAAGCATTATCATCTTCTCCGTAGGGTTTTAATTTGCCTGCCTTTTGAAGTTCTGCGGCGATTTTCATTCCGATTGCCGCACCCAAAAATGCCAATGCAATTGTGCCGATTGATGTTAAAACAGAAATTTTCGGATTTGCTGTAAGCTGATCGTAACTTTGCCCGTTGAGCCAAAGACTGAACAGAACCGAAATCGGCAGTGAAAACGGCATATATATTCCCGTTGTAACGAAAACGGAAACTTTCTTTTGATAGCCTCTGAAAATCAAAAGCATAATCAATTCCGCTATGATTGCGGAAACAAAATTGTTAAAAAACATAACCGTGGAAAAGAAAATCAGCGGTGCGCCCGAAAAAAGTCCGATAATTGTGAGAGCACCCGGCTTTCTTACTTTCATAAGTCCGATTGCTACGAAAATCGAATAAATAGGTGCGGCTGCCATGTTACGCAGTCCGAAAACGGTGGTGTGCATAACAAGCGGCATCGTTATACCGCCGCACAATGTCATCGCTGCGGATAAGACAGCCAAAAATACAAAATCCTTAACTTGAAATTTCTTAAATATTTTTTTCATACTTCACCCTAATCAGTCATGTTTATTTTTCTTGATAACAACGGTCATTACAAGCACAAATGCAAGCGCACCCACTGCGCCACAGGCAATGGCGATCGGAACTTTTTTATTTTTAACCGTTTCCTCTTTAGGCTCGGTAACGGTTGGTGCTGTTGTAGTTGAAGTTGTTGTCGTTGTGGTGGTAGTGGCTTTTTTTGTGGTTGTTTCCTCTTTTACATCTCTGATTTTTTTTGCACTGCCATAATCTATTTTAATTCTTGCAGAAGGTGATAAAGGCATAGCCGAAGCGGCAAATTTTACGCCGACAAATTCATTGTCGCTCTTAATCGGAAATTCAAAAGCCGTTTTATATTCAGTGCCATCAATTTCAACATTATTCTTTTGCTTAACTTCTACTGTGTCGCCCTTAACAGAACCGTCCTTGTAATACCAAAATTGCATATCGCTTGTTGTTTCGGCAGGAGCTATTGTAAGCGTTTTTTCATCACCGTCAACTGTAAGAAGTGCGGTGTGAACAATATAGCTGTCGCCCATAGATGTTCTTTCTTTTTCTGCGTGCCACATTTCAATCGGCACTTCGTAAACGCCGTCCTTGCTCGGACCCATTGCAAACGCACAGAATGAAGTGCAGGTAAGTGCAAGTGCAAAAACTATTGCTGTCAATGAAATCGATAATTTTTTTAACATATTTGTCCTCCGTATTTTGTTAGTCATTCCTAACTTGATATTAAAATTTTTGGTTAGCATAAGCTAACCGCAGTTATTCTATCAAATGACAAATAAAAAGTCAATATTTAAAACTATAAAATAAGTAAAATTTGGCGCATTTACCGACTGCATTTGATAGACAGTTTAATAAGTCATAAATCATCTTACAGCCCAATATTAAGCAGCGATACCCTTTTTCAAACAATATTATTCTGGTAACTTTACAAAACGAGAATTTTCTCCGTATAGCAGAGGGAGTTCTTTGAACGATATTTTTCTTTTTGTATTTCACTCAGCAAAATATTCTCTCGAATAATTTGGAAGGAGGTTTTCGTATGCGT
>ENA-OWPL01000756-OWPL01000756.1-human-gut-metagenome-genome-assembly--contig:-NODE-756-length-21253-cov-309.709029_pt1 | contig 21253 bp, 10 predicted proteins | sample MGYA00248263_ERZ651844 | MGnify/ENA primary metagenome ERZ651844 (study PRJEB26924, sample SAMEA4378256) | human gut metagenome | biome: human gut; feature: human-associated habitat; material: faeces...
GCTTCCAAGAAAGGACACTTTTGGGAAGCGAGAGGCTAATGCAACACCGAAGTTCATCACAGAACGGAAGAAAATGGCTGGAAATGAGAAAAATAAAGAATAATGTTCACTTTTATAAAGAAAAACTTGCAAATATGGATGAGATTGTCTACTTTTGCAAATGAAAAGGAACGAAATTTGATAGATATGTGTACTTTTAAAAATATAAATAATTAATAATCATTTTTTGTGTCCACTTTGGGGAACTGCTACACATTTTTTGTGTCCACTTTGGGGAACTGCTACATTTTACAGCAAAGATTTTGGTAAAACGACATAAATCACAAAAATAAATTTTGGTAAAACGACATGTTTTTGCTAAAAAGATTTTGGTAAAACATTTTTTTTATGTAACTTTGCATCCATAAAACATTGAAAATATGGAGAATAGGGTATTCAAGAGAAAAATATATAGCCAAATGGCTGAATGGAAGGAAATTTCCAAGGGAAGTACAGCCCTCCTTGTAGAGGGTGCTCGCCGTATTGGAAAGTCAACTATCGTAGAAGAATTTGCCAAGAATGAATACGAATCATACATTTTGATAGATTTCAATGAGGCTTCCAAGGAAGTGAAAGCACTCTTTGATGATCTTATGAATATGGATTTCATTTTTCTTTTCCTGCAGAATGCTTACAATAAAACATTGCATGAGCGAAAGTCGGTTATCATCTTCGATGAGGTACAACAATGTCCGAAAGCCCGACAAGCCATCAAGTATTTGGTAAAAGACGGTAGATATGACTATATAGAGACTGGCTCACTTATCAGCATACATAAGAGCACTAAGGACATTAGCATCCCTAGCGAAGAACATCGTATCGAGATGTTTCCGATGGATTACGAAGAGTTCAGATGGGCCATGGGGGACACGGCTAGCGTGCCTCTGCTGCGTCAAGTTTTCGATAAGAAAATATCTCTAGGCGAGGGAGTCAACAGATTGAAGATGAGAGAGCTACGCCTATATATGTTGGTAGGAGGAATGCCACAAGCTGTCAATGCTTATCTTAACACTAACAATCTACAGCAAGTAGATACCGTAAAGCGACAGATTCTCCAACTATATGCTGATGATTTCAGAAAGATAGACCCATCGGGCAAAATATCCAAACTATTCATGTCTATCCCAGCCCAATTGAGCAGGAACCAGCTCCGCTATCAGCCTACTTCTGCTGTAGGAAGAATGGCTGCTGAGAAAATAGATGAGTTGATACTCAACTTAGAAGACAGCAAGACTGTTAACATTGCGTACCACACGGATGATCCGAATGTAGGAATGCCACTGACAGCCAACATCAACAAGTACAAACTGTACATAGGCGATACGGGACTATTCGTAACTTTGGCTTTCTGGGACAAGGATTATACGGAGAACATCATCTACCAGAAACTGTTGAGCGACAAGCTATCCACCAACATGGGATACGTATTTGAGAATCTGGTAGCCCAAATGCTGAGAGCCTCAGGCAACAGGCTCTTTTACTATACTTTTCCAAAGGATGCCACGCATTCTTACGAAATCGACTTTTTGTTGTCACGCGGCAGTAAGTTGTGCCCTATAGAAGTCAAGTCGTCTGGATACAAAACGCATGCCTCGCTTGATGCTTTCTGTCAAAAATTCTCCAACAGGATAGTAAATCCGTACTTGGTTTACACCAAAGATCTACAGAAAGATGAGCAAACACTCTTGATTCCGATTTACATGACCCCATTCTTATAAAGCAAGAATGCGCTGGGAGCGCAGGTTTGTTACCTGCCCTCCCAGCGACAACCTTGCAAAATATAATGTTTTTTTTATTGTACCTTTGCAACGCAGTTGGGCGATAAAAACATCATCTCGTCAGCGAGAACTTGATGCTCAGGCCGAAATCCTGCGTTGTGGTAGGATAACTGCTGCTCGACAGGAGCGGGGTGTTGGTCTGACGGTCATAATAGAAACTCATGGTAAGGAGTTTGCTGAAGGTATAATCGGCAGAGAAACTCAGTTTCAGAGCATTGTTGCCGCTGCTGGCACTGCTTACCATTGAGGCAATATCACGAACGATAGCTGCCTGCTTGCGGAAACTGAAGTCAAGACGTAGATTCAGATCATGGTTGGTACCATTCTGAACCGTCTTGGTGGTCGACGCATTCTTATTGGCTGCATTCTTGTTGCCGCCCTTCGACTTGGAACGGGATGCCTTGGCGCCCCAGCCGAAAACATCGAAGTTGTTGATGCGGTAACCCATACCGATTACCCAGTCCTTACTCAATGCCTCGTTCAGCTGCACACTCGTCATACTGAGGTTCAACACACGGGTCTGGCGATATTCTGCCTTCACTGTCATATTATTGTTGAATGTGACATCCATACCCAATAATGGCGAGAACGACTCGTTGATACTTACCTGCGAAATGTTGAACATGCTGCTTGGCGACGGATTACCCGTAGTGGCATCATTCACGAAGCCGAGACCGTTCATATACTCCTGGAAGGTGCTGTAACTGTTGTAGCTGCCTACCGCAAAGACGCTTTTGTAAGAGTGGTTGATGTTAACACTCTTGAAGTGCTCGTTGAACCAAGGCAGACGTCCCAGTCCACTATAACGGATGGTCCAGTTTGGCAACATCCGGCTCAATGCCGGGAATACCGAGAGCGAATTGCCACCCATCGAGGTATAAGCCTTGAGGAAGGCAGGAATCATGACATCGCTGCTATACTGGTTAACCGGTGTGCGGGAAGCATCAAACTTGCCGCCAGCCAGAGCCGAACCAGCCGGATAAACAGTTCCGGCATACTGCGCCTCTACCCTATCTCTGAAACCAGCCAGCGAGTTGACAAACTTCTCGAAGGTCTTGCTGCGATACCCCGAATTGGCATTGCCCATTCCCTCGAAAGCCGAACCCAGCGAGATGGTAGTCATCTGGAAGGCTCCACTCTGGGTGGTTGGCGTTCCTTCATACATATACTGTATGCTCTTCTGCGTGGTCTTGGTACGTGTGGCAGAGAGATCAATCTTGAAATCCTTGACAGGCTCCAGGGTGGCACGCAACGTAAGATTATCCGTTCTGCTGGTAGTAGCAGGTGTTGCGATACTGTCGTTGCAGAGCAGCCAGTCGTTGTTTCTAGCCTTCTCGATATAATCGTCGCCAACCATACCGAAGGCGAAGTCAAGACCCGGTGCCATCTGTCCCACCTTCTTCTGTCCGAAGGCATCACCCACACTAGGCAAGAAGCCCGGCAGGGTGAGCTGATAGCTGCTGCGATAGTTGATGCTCACATTGCGCACCATCATTGCCAAGCGACTAGCCAACTGCAATCCCTTATACCATTTCTTATCATCAAGCGGTTCCTTAGCCAGTACGGAGAGTTTTACCTTCATGGCGGTATCTACCTTTGAGATGATTCTGATCTGGTTATTATCCACCTTTTTATATTTAAGCGGGAACACTTTGCCGTCTTCCGTCTTGGCATTCACAATCAGTCGCTTGGTATTCTTGCCGTGGCGTATCTTGAATGTAGTATCAGGCAGGAGGGTGATTTCCCGTTCGAAGGCACGCTTGTTCTTAGGCAACGCCTTCTTAGGATCAGCCGCCTGTTCCTTTGCTTCCTGCTTCTTTTTCTTTTTTTCCTGCTTCTTGCGCTGCATCTGTGCCCTACTCTGGGTACGGTCAAACTTATCGTTTACCTTCTTCAGGAAAGGCACATGGTTGTAGAGTTTCACCAGGTTGAAGTTACCGTTCAATGTCAGTTCGCGCTGGGTATTGATGGTGTTTCCATACGAGTTGCCCTCCTCATCCTCTGTACCGCGCTCCCAAGAATAGTTGGCATTGTAAGAGGCATCGCTGTTCACCCAGTCGAAGACAGGCAGCAGATTGAGAGGCACCTTGTAGGATGCCTGGAAATTCTGACTGTAGTCGAGCGGTGCACCCCAGTGGCGGATGCTGGTCCATACGGAATCCTTCCAGGCATGATACTGGTCGGCATAAAGATCCTTGTTGACCGGTGTATATGGTTCCTCTATCTGTGCATGGGTAGCACTCTGGAAGTTCATGTGCAGGTTCTTGGTCAGATCCCAGTTGATGGAGAACTCACGGTTCCAGAGGAACTGTTCACTGAAGGTGAGCGGCAACTTGGAGTCTACTCCGGCAGCTCCACTCATCAGGGTTTCCATATCGCGCTCCTGCAACTCGTAGTAGTCGCGCGTCATCTCGGTATTGAAGGCTATGTTCTGCGGCAGCCAGTTCAGTCCGAAACGTTTCAGAATGTCGAGCCACTTACTCTTGTTCTTCAGTCCCTTGAATGGTTCCCATGCCTTATAAACCGGGCTCCACGAATAATCCAAGGCTCCGCGCCAGTTGTCCTTGCGCTCGTACATCGTCGTTTCACCCGTAGTATACTGATGCTGATGACTGTAGGTGAATGAGAAGTTGGCTGGATCGTATGGCATCGGATGACGCTTGGTAGCGATACCCACCCGGGCATTCGAGATGGAGAAGTTGGTCTGCGTAATCTTGGTGGCAGCGATATTCTCGATAGAATCGCGCTCATGCTTGGAGCCGGCGGCATCGAGGGCATCCTTCAACTCCATATCGGTATCCAGCGGATTATACTTAGGAGTGGTCTTCTCCTTGGTAACACTATAATATAAAGGTATGCTCACCTTCGCCTTGTCAGGGAAGAACTTACCCATTTCGAGCGATGTGGTCACACTGTAGGTACCGTAATTATCGGTAGTGCGACTTGCCACGCCATCTTCCAGACCGCCGAATCCCTCGCTGATGTATCTGCCGGTGGCATTCACGCTACCCAGATCGGAGAGTTGTACGTTCAGGTTGGCATTGGCTGCCCAACCACCCGAATTATTATGTTCCTTGAGTCGGAGTTCATTTATCCATACCTCACCACTCTTGATGTCGGCAGAATTGTTTCTCACACCCAGCATCATGGTCTTCACCTCACCGAGACTCGGATTACCCACGATGGTAATCTTGTTCTGCGGATGTTCTGCATCCATCATGGAATAAGGAGCGAGATAAGAAGCCACACCCTGTGCCTTCGCCTTGTTGCGGTTTTTCTTCAATGCCGTAAAGACGCTCAGTGGCACATCGAGCATATTCTCCTCAGGCCATACCGCCTTACAGTCGGCTAGCACATAGCGGTTGTAGTTGGAGCGTGGCTCGGTGAGTTTCAGCGGGATTTCATACTCGTAGTAATTATTCTTGTAATCACTACCCAGACGGATGAAGACTGAGAGATCACCATCCTGCAGACGGGTGGTATTCTGCTCCAATGCATTGGCATGGGCAAACATCTGGATGCGCTTGTACTGGCGCAGATCAAGGGTAGAATTCTTGTAAACCGCCTTCGCCTCACCTGTGCTCATATTCTTGACCACCAGACTCAACGCCTGCTCGTTAGCCTCAACCAACTGAGGCTGACTAGGATCCTGTTCGCGCTTGATACCCGGAGGCAATACATAGTTGACCGGTGTCTTCTCGCCGTTCTCTTCCAGACTCACGCTGCTTGCGTCGAGGGTTCCGCCACTGGCTGCACTAAGCGGCTGGTCATAAGTACGCCACTTGCCCATCACGAGGTCGAAGGTACCGAAACGCAGCACGATAGGTTTCTTGAAACCGGTGAGGAACATACGCATGAAGCGGATGCTGGAGAAATCGTTGATGTTGCCCTGACGGCTCTCAAACTCATCGATAGGTATGCGGAACTGATACCAGGTAACGGTAGACTTGGTATTATCACGCCAGGTCTGGCTGTATTCACGCTTATCTACAATATGATTGTTACCTACCACGAGATCTTCCGGACGGATGCTGACACGGTACTGGAAGTATTTCTCATATTCGTTGAGGGTATAATCCTGGTTGATATCCTCGACATCCGGCGTTGACTTATAAGAAGTATCATAACTCTCAGAACGGCTGTCGCTGTCAGGCGAGTTGCCCTGAGGATTGTTGATATACTTATATCGCTGCAAGATAGGAGCACGCATCTCATCCCAGTCGGAACCGCGGAAATAGTGGTAGTCATCACGTGCCGGATCGGCAAAGATGCTGTCGAATACCGCCTGGTTCACCTTGCCCTGAATCTGGTCGAGATAAGCACTCTTGTAGAATTCCTGTTCCTCGGCATCAGTCAGTCCGTTGAAACCCACATCCTGCAAGGCTCTGCTGCCACTGGTGGTAGCAAAGGCATAGGTCACGGTGCTCTGGGTAGGAATCTTACCCCACTGGGTATAGGTGTAGCTCTTGCTGCCATCTACCGGCATGCCACTCTCATAGAATTTCTTGCCATCACGCAGGATATCCTCGCTCACCTCGCCCAGATTGATGTAGAAATCACCACCGTAATCGGCAGCATCAGCCTCTTCGCGGGAATAGATGAACGGATCGAGCATCCAGAACTCGATATATTCGATGTTTGCCTGCTCGAAATCGTTGGTATCCAGCTTACGCATCATTCCGCCCCAGTTGCGCTGCGGATTCAGCAGGGTTCCGTCAGCCTGCAAATCTGTTACATTGAAGTTGTATGGTCCCGGCTCGCTTGGATAGTAAGCTAGATTGAGTACATTCAGGGTATTGGTAGCGCCCTGATAACTGCTCTGGTCGCGCAATGGGAAGAGCTCCTTGGTATAGACCTCGCGGACATAATGGTTACTCAACTGCTTGAGGTCGCCCTTGATATGTCCCGGAGTGAGCGAACTTCCACGGCGGGTGAACAGCGGATCGATGGTATACCAGGCTAGGCGCGAACGGTGGAAACCGCTGCTCAGACCGGTCTTATCGCTGTAATCGTCCTTGAAATTGAGCGAAGGCACACTGGATATAAACCAGGAGGTAGGAGTAGTTACATCGATGGTGGTCTTCGTACCCTCGAAGTCATCGATATAAGATGCATTGTCCTGTGTGCCACCTGCCTCACCGGCAATGAGCTGGGCAAATTCTCCTGTAAAGGATATCTGCGATGGCTGGGTGAGGTGCAGGAATGGTATCTTGTCAAGCACATTGGTGAGCCACTGACTCTCCTTGCGCCAGTTGAGATTAATGCCCCAAAGGGTGTTCTTCAGCGGTTCGGAGCCCATGGATACCTTGGTCGTAAGCGCCTGTTCGGAGAGGTGCTGGATAGTACCGCTCAACTGGAAGTTCTTGGTAAAATCATACTCCCAGTTCAGTCCGAACATCGTTTTTCGGGTTTGTCCAAAATCGGTATTACTCTCCAGAGAAACGTTGACAGCCGTACCAGCATCGATGATGCTCTGGTTCAGGATGGTCACCTCACCGGCACTGTAATCTACCGAATAGTCGGTGCCCTCTTTCAGGGTGATACCGCCTGCCGTAACGACCACCGAGCCCTGTGGCACATTGTAGGCATCGAGCGAGATGACATTGGCTGCAGAGCCCTTGAACTGTCCCACAATCTGATACTTGTTCTTTTCGGCTATCTGCTTGGCTACGGTCTTCGTACTGTCATAAAGTTCGGTAAAGGCATACTTTTCAGCCTTGTCGGCAGCCACGCCCCGCTTGACCAGATAATCACGCATATAACTGCCGAAAGGCTCTACCTTCGGAATGAACACGCGTCCATTAGAGATGGTATAGCCTTCTACATAATCGAAATATCCATTGCTGTGTGCCTTGTTGTTGTTATCCAGACGGTCGGCGCCCAGCACACGGATGATTGGCTGCTCCTTCACTTGCTGCTCAGGGATATAACTGAGATACACGCCGGTGGTATCGCTCTGGTATTTTACATCCAGGCGGAACTTCTCCTTCTCTACAGTAGAAGCCAGATAATAAACGTTCTTCATCATCAGCCCCCAGTTGCCCTGTCGCGGATTATTGCTGGTATTCTTGAGCGATTTCACGAAGAGTGCCTGCTTGGTATCGCTGAGATCGGATGCAAACTCGCCCACCTGATAGGTTACGCCTCCCGAGGTATACTCATAGGCTACGGCAAGCACCTGATCGGTCTGCAGACTGGTTTTCAATGAGATATAACCCAAGGCGGTATTGACTGTATACTCAGAAGAATTGAGCAGACGGGCACTCTCCAGCTTCTCATAATCGGCTCCGCCAACCAGTCCGCCTCCATCGAGAGTGGTTGCAGCCTGGTCGATGTCACGGGCAGCAGCATACTGCCCTGTCATCGCAGCATACTCTGTATTCGCCTGGTTAGAAGGCACCTGTCCGCTCGCCGCCCACATCGGGTTGCTCAGTTTCTGGTTCTCGCCCAGGTCGGTCAGGGCTACGATGTTTCGGGTATTGGTGGTATTGCCGGTTTTGTTGGTAACCCACACCTCCACACGGTTAATGGTGATGCCCGTGGTGAGATTAGGGAGTTTCTGCATCCAGGCATCATAATGGCTTCTGAAATACTGGGAGAGGAAGAAGTGGCGGTTCTCCTCATAATCGGCTACATTCAGTTCGAAAGGGGTAAGCTGCACACCGCCCCTGGTAGATACGCTCTTCGATGCACTCTTCTTCTGCGAAGCTACCATCTGCAGCTTGAGTTTGCCAAACTGCATATCGGTTCTAACACCAAACAGACTGCTGGCGCCTTTGATGAGCGAAGAGTTGGAAGGGAAGGAGACATTACCCGCCTCAACGAGTTTGATGATTTCATCTTCCTTGCCGTCGTACTTCAGTTTCATGTTCTGTGCATCGAAATCGAAGGTGGCATCGGTGTTGTAATTCAGGTTCATGTTCACCTTATCGCCCACCTTTCCGTTGACGTTGAGATTGATTTTCTCATCAAAATCCATCATCGTCGTCTTTCGGTTGCGGATAGGCAACGAAGGATTGTCGATGTTTTTCTTGTTGATACCGAACTTGAGTTCGGCAGAACCCTGAGTCTTCACTCTGATGCCACCAGGACCGAAGATTTTCTCGGCAGGTCCCAAGTCGAAGTGCATATCCGAGAAATCGAACTTCTCCTTGCCTTTTGCCTGGAAGATTTCATCGTTCTGCTTGCGGAAATAGCTGTTGCGCTGCTGCTGTTCGGTCCATGCAAGATACTCTTTCGGAGTGAGCATGATAGGAGCCGAAAGCCAGGTTGAGCCCATGCGGTTGCCGATGATATAGCGGTCGAGGGTATCGTTGTAGACTACCTGATATTGCAGATTATCAGGACGTTTCAGGTCGAGCGGACTCTGATAGAGGTCGCTCAGGGAGTAAGGTTGGGTGCGCTGAATCTGCCAGCGGGTATGCAGCAGCGAATCGGGAATGGTATCTTCATCGAGCTGCACGGGCTGGGCTGTGCTGGTATGGGTTTTCTTTTTATCGTCCTGAAGTTGAGGCAAAGCTATCGCATAGCCGAAGGTTGCCACCATCAGCCAAGCCAATAGAAAAGATATGAATCTTTGCTTCTGTTTCATCGACAAAAAACTCCTAACTTATTTGATTTGCTTCAATGCCAGTTTCACAACCTGTTCTACGGGGAGATCAGGCTGTGCCTTGAGGATATCTACTACTACCTTGGCAGATGGTGCCGGCGAGAAGCCGAGCATGGTGAGGGCGCTTACCGCCTCATCCTTTACGTCATTGTTCACCATCACCACATTGCCTCCGCTGGCTGGCAGTTCGTCAGCAATGCCGAGGCTCACGATTTTATCTTTCAGGTCGATGATGATTCGCTGTGCTGTCTTCAGTCCGATACCCTTCACGGTTTTCAGCACCTTGTCGTTACCAGTAGAGATGATTTCGCAGAGTTCGCGTGGTGAGAGTGAAGAGAGAATCATGCGGGCTGTATTTCCGCCTACTCCTGAAACGGTGATGAGGAGGCGGTAGAGTTCACGTTCCTGTTTGGTAGCAAAGCCGAAAAGGGTGAAAGAGTCATCTCTTCCACCAGCCACCAGCACTTCGTGAACATAGAGTTTCACTTCCTGTTTGCCCTGAATGGCAGTATATGTATTGAGCGATATATTGAGTCCGTAGCCCACCCCCGCAGTCTCAACAACAGCCAGCGCTGGTGTCAGCTCTGTCAGATCGCCATGAATATATTCTATCATTTTCTTTTTCTTCTAATTAAATTAATATATTAATAACGTGCGAAGGGCAGGATTATTGTAATAGACTTCCATAAAATTACATCCCGACGTAGTGCAAAGCGCATCGGGAGGTATTGGAAAGAGGATGAATGATGTTTCGCAACAAAATAGCGAAACTATAAGGTTCTTGCTACGGATACTTTACAAATCTCTGCTTATTCATATCTAAAAAACTATGATTTTACTACTTTAATAAAAAGTGAAGAATTCACTGTTCACTGTAACTCTAACATCGATAAAAAGCTCGCAAATTCAAGTCTACGATTTTTTCTTTTAAAAAGTTTGTCGATTACAAAAAAAATCCTTATATTTGCAGCCAAATTGCAATTTAACTTCTAATATTAAAGCGTATGATACGACTATTACTGTGCTGTAGTTTCTTACTATCAAATATTGTATACACCCACGCTCAACATACGGTGTACAAATATGACAATATGGGGAATTGTATCTCTAGAACATATGAGAATCTTTCTGTTGAAAGCAAAAAGCTTCAAAAGAAAGACTCCATTTCTACTTTTAATTTAACGAAGATAACAATATTCCCAGTACCTTATGTATCTGATGCTATAAATGTAAACTTTTTACCTAACAAAGCAACGAATCCATTAACATATGCTATCACTAATATGTCAGGACAAGTCGAATTAAAAGGACAAATTCTTGGGTCAACATACTCCATCACAGTATCAGACCTCGCACCAGGCATATATATATTAACTGTTTCAGATTTGAATAAAAGAGTTTCATATAAGATAATCAAAAAATAATTCACAAATATGAAAAAGCATCTACTTACATTACTTTTTCTTATCCTACCCATTATAACTATAGCCCAAGAGCGACTCTTTACAGACAAAGAGACAGGCGGTTCACTAGGTGGCATAGTCGGAAAAATTGATGACGACCTTGCGGTTACACCATTAGGACAACTTGGTTATGAGATTCCCATACCTGTACCCGTGGGAACAGGCGGGATGAAACCAGCTTTATCCATTTGCTATAGCAGTGGAACTAAAGATGGTCTTTTAGGTTATGGTTTTGACTTAAAAGGTCTCTCTGTTATTACTCGTATTCCATCAGACCGCTATCATGACCATCAGCCTTCAGCCGTTGATTTTTCATGGCATGATGCTTTTGCCCTTGACGGCATGCGTTTAATGAAATGTGGTGACGATGTCGATTATTACGAATATAGAACTGAGAATGACATATTCTCTAAGATAATAGCCTATGGTACATTAACAAATCCATCCTCGTTCAAAGTCTACACGAAGTCTGGATTAATCTATGAATACCAATCAAATCTCGCATTACTTAACGTTCCATCAAACAAAACTTTATTTTGGACGGTAACCAAAGTCACGGATACTGTCGGAAATTATTTTACTATAAAATATACAGGAAACGCTGACACAAACGAATTGTGGGCTACCAGAATTGACTACACAGGCAATGAGAAGACTGGACTATCCCCATACGCTTCCATTAGATTATCCTACACATCCAACAGCCTGCCTCCCACTACTTACATTTATGGACAAAAAGTAAGGAGAAGCAAGATAATCACAGATATAGATGTATACTTCGGTGAAAACAAGGTAAGAAATTTCAAAGCGACCTATTCTTCGAAAAATGGAAAGAACTTACTAACTAGTATCACGGAGTCTACAGCCAACGGCATGCATAAAAATCCGACTATTTTCAATTGGGAAACAGTGGAGCAATTCAAAATATCTAATCAGAATTACGATAAGACTGCTTCCATCCACAAGGCAAAACTAATAACAGGAGATTTCAATGGTGACGGGAAAACTGATTTTCTAGCCATCCCAGAGAATAAAGATGCAGGTTGGACTGGACGTAAGTTCTTCGTCAGCCACGGAACATATTTTACCAAAGCATTTGAAGGGCAATGGAAAAACGATGGAGAAGTTAAACAAGTTGTCTGTGGAGATTTCAATGGTGATGGAACTACAGATATTGCCATCAAAAGGTATTGCAACAACATTGCTTACAATTGTGACTTATACCTCTCATTTAGAAAAAGCGATGGTAGTTTTTACTTACAACTAAAAGATATAATTTCACTTCCCAAAGATTACGAATTACAACCTATAGACGTAAATGGTGACGGGGCAATGGATTTATTTCTATGGAATAAAGGAAAGAAAGACTATAGAGTTTTAGCATCTTATCCCAACTCTAATGGAACAATAAAACCACTTGGCGGAACTTCAACAGGACAGTGTGAAGAACAATTCTATCGCGTGGAGTTTGCCGACATAAATGGCGACGGTTTAATTGATGTGCTAAATCTAACAGACACAGGAACCCTAGTGCTCCAAAGCAACGGATTTGGTTCTTTCATCAAAAAAGATAAGATATTATGGCCTACCCAAAAACACGGCATTACCTTTGGCGATTTCAATGGTGATGGCAAGAGCGACATGCTTCTTACTTCTTGGCAAGATGATCCAAACGAAAATGGATGGTCACAATGGTGCATACTATTTTCAAAGGGAGACGGAACCTTTGAAAAAACTTATGTAACCAAGATGGAAGATGCCCGTAAAAAACAGAAATTTGTTGCTGATTTTAATGGTGATGGGTACGATGACATTCAACTTATTGATTTGGAATCTTCCGGTTCAAACATGACCAAGCCTATGGTTTTTCTTGGTGACGGACGAGGAGGGTTTAACAGACAAGATGCTGGTGCAAATGTCTACGCTCTGGACAAGTGGCACTTCTATACGGGAGATTTCAACGGTGACGGAAAAGAAGATTTCATCTGCACCTCAGATTGGAATAAAAGCAATTGGGATGGATATCAATTATTTTTAATGCCTAATGGACACAACAACTTGCTAAATAAGATTGTCGATGGATTAGGCAACGAGACAAACATAGAATACAAATACCTATCTGACAACGATGTCTTCGAACGTGGGAATTCTTCCAAGTATCCCGTAGCATCGGTAGGTTTGTCTTACCCTGTAGTTAGCACTATCAAGACTCCAAATGGCATCGGTGGAATAAAAAAAAATAGTTATAAATATTCCAATGCCCTTTTTCATATGGATGGCAGGGGATTTTTGGGCTTTGAGACTTTTACCGCTAATGACGAGTCAACCAGTACAAGTTCTATTACAAAATACGAATTTGATTCTTTAACATATGCAGGCGGAATCAAGGAACAGAAGACCTATGTCAATAACCATATTGTGGCAGAGGCTACATATACCAACACTATTAAATATGGTAAAAAAGCAGTCAACCATTATACTTACTTACCAACTAAAATAGTAAAGAAAAATTACGAATACAATTCATCAAGCGTACTTAAGGATATAACGACAACTATAACATATGATGACTATGGCAACCCTACGAGTATAAACACTAGGGATGGAAATGTAACAACGCAAACATTCAACCAATATGAAAACGACGAGGAACTTTGGCGACTAGGACGTCTCACTATGGCGCATACGTATCACAGCAACCATAATAGCGGAAGTAGCGAAACCGCCTACTTCAAATATGACCAAAACACAAGTTTTCTACAAGAAGAGCATGCCCTTTCCTCCAATAAGGCATTAGGCTATACAAAGACTTACGAACGAGACTCTTTTGGCAACATCATAAAAAGTACGATTAGTCCAGATGATGGTACTGTACCACGTACTACCCAGACGCAATATGACTCGAAGGGTAGACTGATGACAGCCTCCACATCTAGTCTTGACTTTGTAACGAGATATACCCAAGACGAGATATTTGGCAACATACTGTCTTCCACTGATGAAAACGGCATCGTCACCAATAATAGCTATGACGCATTTGGCAGATTACTTCAAAGCAATAATCCTATAGAAAAGGAAGTATATACCATAGGATGGAGCGAAGGAATGACAGACGCGCCATCTCATGCCCTATATTTCACTTACGAGAAAGCAACAGGCAAACCATACAAACTTAATTTTTATGATTGTTTGGGTAGAGTAATCCGAACTATAACGGAATCTTTGGATGCACAGCGTATTTTTCAGGATACAGAATATGATAATAAAGGGCAAGTGACAAGAACCTCTGAACCCTATTTTTATGGCAGCACTATCTATTGGAACAAAAACGAGTATGATTTCGTAGGAAGAACTACCACTCAAACTGCACCAAACGGGGCTTCATATATCTACCAGTATAGTGGATTATACACATTTACGTTCAACCCTAATCATACTCGTACATCTCGTAAGTTAGATACTAACGGCAATTTAGCAGAAAGCCAAGACGCACAAGGTGGCAGCATAAAATATGAATATGACTATCGGGGTAACTGTGTTTACACTACAGGCTTAGCAAAATTGCAAGTTTCTTATGACGCAGCAGGCAACCGCACAAGACTATCAGACCCAGTTCTTGGTGTATCAACCTATAAATACAATGCCTATGGTGAGTTGATATCCCATACAGATGGGCATGGCACGACAAGCTATCAATACGATGATGGAGGACGTTTAATAAAGGAGACTCGCCCAGACATGACCATCATATATGAGTATGATAGAGGTTGGAAAGGAGCCTTAGACAAAAAGCAAGTACAAGGGGGACCTTCTATAAATTACAAATACGACAGTTATGGCAGAGTCATATCTGAACAAACTGTTGTCAACGGAAACAGCTTTACTATTCAAACGAGTTACAATGCACTCAGTTTACCTGGTGTGATTACATATCCAAATGGTCTAAAAATCCAAAACATATATTCATCCTGTGGTATACAAACAGCTGTACAAAACTACAGAACAGGAAAAGTATATTGGAAATTAAAAAAACTTAACGCACGTGGGCAAATAGAAAGTGAAGAACTGGGGAATGGTCTAACCACGACTACTACCTATGACGAAAAAGTAGGAACATTGTCAAGCATCAGTACTCCAGGCATTCAAAACTGGAGTTATACATTTAATGCTATCGGCAATCTCACCTCACGGCATAACTTGTCCAAAAATCTGCACGAAACATTTGAATACGACTATTGCCATCGCTTAACACGGGTTTACAAGAATGGTAGCGAAGCGCAAAGAATCACATATAATGCTGATGGTAGAATTGCTTCTAAGTCAGACGTTGGTAGCTATGTATATGATGACGCAGGTAGACTTTCGGAAATCAAAGACCGCAAATATGAGTTGAGAGATTGGAATAAAATCACATACAATTCTCTCAGCAAAATAAGCTATGCACAAAATGGAAACGCAGAAATGACCATCACCTATGGTCCTGATGGTAATCGTATCATGTCAACGCTTGCAGGAGAAAGCAAATATTATATTGGCAACCTATTTGAACATTATCAAAAGAATGGAAATAGGCAAGATATCAACTATATTTTTGTACAGGATAAGGCAATCGCAATGGTGAAACAAACATCTACGGATGAAACCACCACAAATTACCTGCATCACGACCACTTAGGCTCAATTCAAGCTTACTCCGATGAAAAAGGAAAACTTTCTCAAGAGCTAAGCTATGACGCTTGGGGATGCCGACGTAATCCAAGCACTTGGCTTCCTTATGCCACTATCCAAAACGCCGATGCCCTATACGATAGAGGCTTTGGAGGGCATGAGCACATTGACCAATTTGAGATGATCAACATGAACGGAAGAATGTATGACCCTGTCGCCGGTATGTTCCTCTCACCTGACCCATTCGTTCAAGCACCCGACAATCCACAAGGATTCTACCGATACAGCTATTGCATGAACAACCCTCTGTCATTGACAGACCCTTCGGGCTATAGTTGGTTCAGTAAGAACTGGAAATCCTTAACCGCAGCTGTAGTAGGTATAGGTGTAACGGTATTAACAGCTGGCACAGGGGCATCTTTTGGAGTCGCTGTCGCAGCTGGTGCTGCAGGTGGTGCAGCCAGTGCGTTAACTGTGTCCTTATTGAATGGTTCAAATTTTGGACAAATAGCTAAAAACACTATGGTGGGAGGCTTTTGGGGGGCTGTCTCAGGATGCCTAAACAACATATCTGCAGACGAAGACTTAGTAGCGTCCCTTTTTAAACATACATTTACCGAAGGTGGGTTAGATGCCCTACAAGGTGGTAATGCCGTGCATGGTTTTATGATGGGATTAACATCTTCCGCTGGTGGCTATTTTATAGATAACAATCTTGGATCATTAGGAAAAGCAGGAGAAATCACAGCAAACTCCATGTTGAGCGGTCTTGTAGATGAAATTGGCGGTGGTAAGTTCGCAAATGGAGCCATCACAGGAGCCTTTTCGTTGATTTTAAACGATTGGGCTCACCATCATTTTTCCGACAAAGTTTTAAAAAAAATATACGATGAATATATACAAATTTCCTATGAAAACGAACGTTGGGTAGGAATAGGTAAACTTTGCTCTGAAATTGGAGGTGAGATTGGTGCCATAGCAAGTGAGATTCAAAACGGATGCGCCATAAGATTAAGCTATGCACTTAATAAAAGTGGAATGTACATTCCACATTTAAGAGGGACGTTGAAAGGCTCAGATGGGTATAACTATTTTCTTAATGCTTCAGAAATGGCAAAATATCTATCCAAATACCGATTAGGAACGATAAGCAAAGGTAAATACGCCAGGAATTGTTTAATCTTCCAATACCCTAATAAACAATGGAGCGACCAAGGTGTATCTGGTCATGTTGATATAGTTTATCGTTCAAAATGGGGATCAGGAAGCGGGAACATAACTCCCTACAAAGATTTGAGAACAGAAATATTTCATTAAAATTTTAAAAAAATACTCGATATGTATAACAAAATTATCTTCATTATGATGTTATTACTTATGATTTCGTGCAATTCGAAGCAGAAACGAAATCATAAAAACTCAATAGAGATTAAAGAACAATTAGGACAATCGTCTTATCCTTTTATAAAAAGTATGGAGTATCATGCCTATATACAAGATAATGAGGCTATCCCTGTTATAGATATCCAAATCACAGAAAAAGGAAACTTCTCTATCTTTGTAAAATATCAAACTAATAAAAAATATTCGAAACTTAGTTATAAAGAGACTTTGGATTTTTTGTCCACCGTCATAGAAAAACAAAATAAAGAAAATATTCCCCTCTCTAGGCTTCAACAAATATTTATAAGAACAGAAATGTGGAATGAAAATTCCATCTATACTTCTATGGAGGAATACAGGAATATAAACATTCCACATGGCGAATATTTTAACAAAAAAGCGAAGGAAAGCCGTATAGTTTCAGACATCACAAAAATACTATCCAGATATAACTTAAAGATTGGAAGTCTCTCATACGAAGGTCTGCTACCGCTAGACGGAAAAGTTATTAAAGAAATAAATAAAAATATAGAATTAAATACGTCAGAAGCTTACCTTACAGGGAATTTAGTTTTAGATATTGCAAACCAATAGTTATGAAAATCAAGAATTTAGAAGAAGCATTAATCTGTTTTAAAGAAAATGCAATCATTCATGGGGAATGTACGCAAAATGGTGACAACAAACGTGGTAAGAAAAGCCACAAAAATATAATAAATGCCATCAAGTACATTTCTGCAGAACATAAATATGAAATTTTAGAACCTCTTTTGGAAGATAACAATCTTTCTGTAAGAATATGGGCAGCTTATGCACTATTGCACGTTAATACTCCAAAAGCAGTAAAAGCATTGAAAGAAATTGTTAAGAATGACAGTGGAATTATGGGGTTCAATGCAGAAATGACATTAGATGAATTCAAGAAAGGCAACATTTAACCTGCATATTTCATTCTCACCTAATTATACGCATGAGCCAAAGTGCAAAGATTTGCCAGAAATTACATCCCGACGTAGCATGTAATACGTCCCGACGCAGAGCCAGAGACGTCGGGACGCAGCAAAAGCTACGTCAGGACGTAATTCAAAGCACATCGGGAGGTATCGGAAAGAGGATGTATGATGTTTCGCAACAAAATAACGAAACTGTAAGGCTCTTGCTACAGATACCTTACAAATCTCCGCTTATTCATACCTAAAAACTATGATTTTACTACTTTTTGCAACTTTTATGAGTTAAAATTCTATTAAAACGTCACGTATTTCAAGAAAAAGCTATACTTTTGCAACCGGAAATAGAATGAAAAGCGGAAAACATATCCGTTGGATGGACTAAACCGCAAGAAAAGAAATAAACAACAAAATAAAAGAAATAAGACAATGAAGAAATTTAGAGCAGCCGTAGTAGGATACGGCAACATCGGTAAGTTTACTGTTGAGGCACTCGAAGCAGCTCCTGACTTTGAGATTGCAGGTATTGTACGTCGCCAGGGTGCCAAGGACAAACCAGCTGAGTTGGCAAACTATGAAGTAGTAGATGACATCACCAAGTTGAAGGATGTAGATGTTGCTATCCTCGCAACCCCTACCCGTTCTTGCCCTGAGTATGCAGAGAAGATCGTTGCCCTCGGTATCAACACCGTAGACAGCTTCGATATCCACACCAGCATCCTCGACTACCGTACCAAGCAGATGGAGAACTGCAAGAAGGCTGGCAAGGTAAGCGTTATCTCTGCTGGTTGGGACCCAGGTTCTGATTCTATCGTACGCGTTCTGATGGAAAGCCTTGCTCCTAAGGGCTTGACATATACCAACTTCGGTCCTGGTATGAGTATGGGTCACTCAGTTTGTGTTCGTGGCAAGAAGGGCGTAAAGGAAGCGCTCTCTGTAACCATCCCATTGGGTGAGGGTATCCACCGCCGTATGGTATACGTAGAGTTGGAAGAAGGTGCCAAGCTTGAGGATGTAACAGCCGAAATCAAGGCAGATCCATACTTCGCTCACGATGAGACCCACGTATTTGCCGTAGCATCTGTAGATGATGTAAAGGATATGGGTCATGGTGTGAACCTCGTTCGCAAGGGTGTATCTGGCAAGACTCAGAATCAGCGTTTCGAGTTCAACATGAGCATCAACAACCCAGCCCTCACCGCTCAGGTATTGGTTAACGTGGCTCGTGCTTCATTCCGTCTGCAGCCAGGTTGCTACACCATGCCAGAGATTCCAGTTATCGACATGTTGCCAGGAACCCGTGAGGAAATCGTTGCAACACTCGTATAATTGGGAGTGAAGAACGAAGAGTGAAGAATTCACTTGCATCACTATAATAAAACGGCTCGCAAGAAGTTTCGAATTCTTGCGAGCCTTTTCCATTCAACTAAAACCACTTATAATAACCCTGTCATATACAATGGCAAATAAGTAATTCCCTCCTCTACTTTCAAATCAGCAGTATGCAAAACATACGGTTCTGCCAGATAGCTACCATATTTAGCGATGCACTTTTTGAGAGAAGTGAGCGTGTATCTGTTAGTTGACTTCACTTCTATCGGTGAAATATTATGCTTTGACGTTATTGTATCTTTGGCTATCAGGAAATCCAGTTCCATCCTTTCCTGGGCATTCTCCTTACTATATTTGGAAAAGAAATACAGCTTATGCCCTGCCGAACGTAACATCTGAGCAACTATATTCTCAACTATCATTCCGCCATTGAACTCCAGCTTATCTACCAGAAGCTTGTTATATAAGTTTTCAGATACTATCGTATTTTCATTGAAAGCATGACTGATGAGCAAGCCCGTATCAGCCATATAGCATTTCAATGTCGTATCATCGGTATTCATGCCAAGACCGATGCTTGGCTCTGTCGTATTATAGGCCATATTGACTATCATGGCATCTGACAGCCAAAAGAAAGCCGTTTCATAATCTCGCATTCTCGCCCCTTCTGTGAGTGCCTTCAACAGAAATTTCTTTTCATGTTTTTGAAGTTGAGAAGGAATTGTATCAAAAATCTGAGTAACTTTAAATACATAGGTTGAAGCATACTTTTGAATATCGTTACGATATAAGGTAAGAATTTGGCGCTTCACTCGATCCACCTTATTGAAATCTCTGGTTTCTACAAATTTAGCTACAGCTTGTGGCATTCCTCCAACTATGAGATACTGTCTGAAATAGTCCATTGCCATGCGATGCATCATTTGTCCCATCTCATGCTTTTTCTTTAAGTTCATTCGTATAAGCGGCATCAGGGTTTCATTGTTCAATGCCCACAAGAACTCCTCAAAATCCATAGGATACATCAATATTTCTTCCTCCTCAGAAGGAATCATGATATCCTCTACGTTTTTTTTGATAGAAACAAGCGAACCAGTCTCTATATAATCGTAACGCCCATCTTCAACCAGATACTTGATAGCTGTACGAGCCCGAGGATACAATTGCACCTCATCAAAGATTATAACTGATTTTCTTGGATATAGAGGTGTATTAGTGAAACTGCTTAAATACATAAAGAATGTATCCAAGTCATCCAGATAGGTTTCGAACAAGGATTTTATGTTCTTTCCTATCTTATTGAAATCAAGTAAAATATAACTCTTATATTCTTTTCGAGCGAATTCCTTTACGATATAGCTCTTTCCTACTCGACGAGCCCCATTGATGAGAACAGCACTTTCTCCGTTCTGTTCTTCTTTCCATTTCTTGAGTTGATCATATACTTTTCTTCTCATAATTTACACCTATCCTAGATTAATAATATCGGATAAATACACCTATCCGCGATTAATATTTCCCATTTTTTACACCTATCCGCGATTATCAGATAGTGCAAATATACACATATCCGCGATTATCTCCAAGAAAAAGCCATTTTTTTAATATCTTTTTAAGAATAAGATGATAAAGATACGCAAGATCATAATATTGGTAATAGTATAAACATCATGCTTTAAGTCCATTGTTGCCTTGTTTTATAATCTATTGCAAGCATGTGAATTAGCCACAGGAACTGTATCTATCGGCATGAAGAAGTAGATCTATCTAATTGTCGGCAGCCGTCAGCAAGGTTGCTGGCATATGGCAGCAGCATTGTCGGTATATGTCAGCAAGGTTGCCGGCTGCTGCCGGCAACCTTACGAAACTATATTTAAAAGGTAAATAATACAGGTTTCTAAGACTATTTAAATAACTTATCAAAAGCTATATTATTTATGTGTCATGATATCAAGCACCATATCATCAGTAGCTCGCATCGCATCGGCACCGATGCTCGTGAGGTTGTGGATGCACTTATCCACATCATCA
>ENA-OWPL01000762-OWPL01000762.1-human-gut-metagenome-genome-assembly--contig:-NODE-762-length-21031-cov-29.185688_pt1 | contig 21031 bp, 24 predicted proteins | sample MGYA00248263_ERZ651844 | MGnify/ENA primary metagenome ERZ651844 (study PRJEB26924, sample SAMEA4378256) | human gut metagenome | biome: human gut; feature: human-associated habitat; material: faeces...
TCTCCATAAAAATATACTAATTTTCAGGCGGTTTTTTAATTCCGCCAACAGGTTTCATCTTTTTCAATACTATTAAGTTTATAAGTTATATACAGATTACTTAGCAAGGGTCGCCATTCATCACGCATCTCTGTCATTTCCTTTGTGAGCATAATGCTATCTTGGTGACTATATGTTATTGTCTTAGCAATGGATATGATCTGGCAATCTACCCATAATGCGTCTTGTTGTGATTCTAATCTGTTGCTATTCCAATTAGGAACTTGGATAGAATCTATACTAATGTTAGATAGCGATAGTTCGTTGTTTCTTATATGGAAAAGAAACGAGTCTATGGGTTCTTTCTGAAATTCAATTCCGTTTTTATAGATGATCACTTGTGCGTCGGGGGTGAATAGCGACTTCGCTTTTTTCTCATAATAACATTTGGCTTTCAAAGGCTTTTGCTTTTGGGAGATAAAGTGCAAGTAGTCTTTGAATAAGCCAATGTATTCGTAGATTCTATTTGCAAGAATCGTATCGCAATGTGCTTCTTGCGCCCATCCTTCTATAGGGTAGGACAGGCACAAGAAGAAAAGTACAATCAAGTATCTTGTCATAACTTACGAGTCTCATCTGCTGTTACGTCGCCAAGTAAAATCATAAACTCGGTTCCATTTTCTGTTTCTTCAGCGAAGACGTAGCATTTGACATGTTTACGAGTTATGTCTTTGTATATAGGGAGACCGTCTTGGTAACCTACAAACGCTTGCTCAAAGTAGCAAGTACATACGTAACGATTCTCTCCAATCTTTTGGAGTTGACTTACTTTGATGTCTGCGATATCCGTTGACGTAATGGATACTTGGCTATAGCCTAGGTCTATGAGACTTTGAAAGTAAGTCTTCATTAAACGGCGAGATTTTGTCTTTCTCTTGATGGATGTTACTTCCATCTGTACGCCTTCTTTTCTTACTCCATCTTCCTCATAGCTTTCACCACATCCGACAAATAGATTGAGTGCCTTTTTCTTGTAATAAAGTCGGGTGTTAGCTTTCTTATTTTTGTTTGCCATAAATGAGATATAGTCATTCATTTGACCGACTTTTTCTGCAGCGCGTCTTTGTATTTGTTCTGTGAGTTGGTTTTGAGCAAAGGCTTGACTCATTATGATGATGGCGAAGAACATCATCGCCAATCGCTTATAAAGAACAGTCTGTTTCATATTATGATGCTTTATTTTTTATATATTTCTTTTACAGCTAATGCAAGTTTCCCATTTGCGCCTTTAATGGCTCCACAGACGGCAACCTTTCTAAGAAGTCGAGAAGTGGCTACTCTGCCATTGAAATCTTCAAAGGTACTTCTGTCAATGATACAGTCATTGTCTTGGCTTAGTACTTTGACTTCACTGAAGAGCGTACCATATGTTTGGGTAAACCATTGCTCCATGTCTATTCGATCGTCTTCGTGGATGCTGGTATCAGCGAGATAATCATAGATAGTAGCGATTTTGTTGAATAATTCTTGTGCAGATTGTTCTTCTGTGCTTTCTTCAGATGAATTTTCTTTTTGCTTAGGAGCTGGCTTTTCTACGTTTTCTTGCTTTGGCGCTTCTTTTTGTGCGGGCTGCTGAGGAGCCGATACCTTAGTCACGTGAGTCTCGAAAATTGGTGTTTGTCTGTTCTTTGTCACTTCATTAACTGTAGATTTCGTCTCAGCCAGCAAAGCATCCCAAGACGGTGTTAATTCTCCTTTTTGGAGAGCATCAAAAGCATGTACAAGTACATTGGTATATGTGTCAAAGTAGCCAAGGTTACTTTCTGCACACACTGATGTTTGACCTGGGGAAGCTGAAGTAACAAGTACGTTTCCTTTGTAATTGAGACAAAGTTCTTGGATTCTTGCAGCCTCGGAGTCTGTCATATAAGTATTTCCATAGTTTGGACTAAATTGAGGAGCAATCTTTGCCGTCATTCCTCTTGTCTCAGAGTTACAGCACATTCCGATAGTTACTGATAGACGAGCCCCTTTCGATTTGAGTTGGTTATAGACCCAATCGAGTGGAATCATTCTTTCGTTGTAGGATTGACCTAAGCACATTTGTGGATATACTGTGGACTTGTCATTGATGGCTCTTCCACCATGCCCAATGTAATAGAACATGATGATGTCATTCGGTTGGCAGCGTAAGTTTTGTACGACAGCCTTACAATTTTCAGGCGTCAGACGTGAGTCGTAATAGTCGTAAATTTTTGCTGTATATCCTTTTGTAGCCAAGGCTGCATTAATCAGATTTATGTATCTGCCGTATAAAACCTTTCTACCCAAAATGTCTATTTCGCCCACATTCTCATCCTTGGTGTCGATGAATGTAAGCCAATGGATGGTTTGAGCGTGTGTCATAGCTGTCATCAACAGCATTGACAGAAATAAAATTACTTTTTTCATTTGCTTAGTCTGTTATTGTAAATACTTGTCATAAACTCATCTGTAGGATAGAGCATGGTGCTAAAACGCAACAACTCATAACCCTCTATGTCGAAACGTTTTATCTGTTTGTTCTGTGCATTGCAAATCATCCATTTACCTAGCCCAAAATCAGCATAGATAAATACTTTTTCCTTATTGGATTTCTTTAGTTCAAACCCAATACATGGTGAAAAATGTCCAAAGACGACCTCGTCATGTTTACTCATCTGTGGATTTGATAGAAGAAATTTAAAAAGGTAGTTCTGCTTACGAGATAGTTTCTTGATATTCGTATTGGTAATCTTTCCTTTGTCAGTATTACAAATAAATGTACGAATATGACGTGATGACTGGATGATTTGGCTGATACTGTCGCCAAGGGCTTTGGTCAAGCAACTGTCTGCCTTTATCTTGTCCCTTGAGGCTGCTTGGCAGCTTGCACTTGCCAAAACGAGAGCAAATGCAAGCAGGATATTTTTGAAGAATGACTTTCTCATAGTTAGAAGGCATAGGATGAAACAAGCATGAAAGTTCCGAACGTTGACTTCTCGTTGAAGTTGAGTTTCTCGCCATCAATTTCAGCATTCTTATTGTAATACTTGTAGAACTGGTGAGAATAGCGCAAGTTCCAATGCCAGTGAGTTGAAGGAATAGTGAATCCGATGCCAACGATGCCAGAGAAACCACTGTTTACGAGGTCTTTGTTCTTGATGGTATTACCTTCGGATTTCTCCTTGTAGCTCAGTGCATAGTCGTAGCTTCCGCCGATTTCCAAAGTAGGGCAGAAAGCCCCCGTGGTATAGCTTCCGAAACGTACCTTTAGCAATGCAGTTGGTACAAACATTGTCTTGGTCGCATCTCTGTAATCTTCATCCTCTGGCATCTTGTATGCCATATTCACTTGTTCGTAATTAGCTTGGATTTCAAATCCTAATGGTGCCGTGCGAGACATATAGCCAAGACGATAACCTACAGAGTAGTTTTTCAAGCTCCAGTCCATCTTGTGTCTGAACTTAGCCTTTTCATCATCAATTTTCATGCTTTTGATGGCGTGCCATTTGTAGGTAAACATTGGCATCCAAAATTTGGCAGAAGAAGGTAAATCTCGTTTGGCTGTTCCGTCTTCCATGTCAACACCACAATAGATGGCTGCAATCGTACCTTCTGCAACCATGGCTGCACCAGAATAAATAGGGTTGGTTGTGGTGATGATAGGACCTGCCGTCCATTCGCTTCTTTGAACTTGGGCGTTTGCCTTAGGGATGCAAACGGTTAACAAAGCTGCAATTGCTGCAAGTTTCATTATGTTCTTTTTCATATCACATGTTATTAGGCCAACGACTCTCAAATTGGCGGTTAATATTATATAATTAAGGTATATACATAAGAAAGCGTGGAGCCAGTCCTGTCACTCGTTCCACGATTCGTAGGCCTTCGCATTGCCCCAACTTGCCGAAACGAGCAACGCTGAAAGCCCCACGCCGATGTAACTATATAGATACCCCATTAGGCTCTGAACTTAGAAGTCCAAAGCTAATGAGGGCTGTATAATATACATCCCATAGGGCGTCCCCGTTGCTTTTGTTCTTGACAAGTTGTTGAAGTTGCGAAGTTCACGAATCGTCAAAACCAAAGCGTTCAGTTACGCCTTAATATGTATATGTATCCCCAACCTTAGCCCATTGGAGGCTTTCAGCAAGGCAATACGATTGCAAAGGTAAGGATTATTTTTTAATAACGTGTCAAAAAATGCGAAAAAATGCGAGAGATTCTCTCAAATAGTTAGTTTTCTGTAGTCTTTATTGGTATTTGGGGTTTGTGATACAGAATTTAGTTTGTTTTTGAATGTAACGATGTAATGCTGTAATAGATGAAAATAAGACAATGCCACCTATGACGACTTCTTTCGGTCGTAATAGACGACTGATCTTGATCGTAATAGGTGGCAAGCCTTGGTCGCAATAGACGGTTTATTGCTTTTTTAGTAAAACGTAGGTGATGACGGGAGCACCGAAGAGGGGGGTGACGGCATTGAGGGGAATCAAACCGCCATCTGCAGGCAATGTGCAGAGAGCATTGCAGAGTAGGGCGATGGTGGAACCCATCAGCATTGTGAGTGGGAGTACTTGACGGTGGTTGTCGGTGCCAATCAAGAGACGGACGATGTGAGGAGTGGCTAGACCGATGAAGGCGATGGGACCGCAGAAGGCGGTGACCACTGCCGTGAGCAATCCTGTGATGATTAGCAAGGCGATGCGCAGACGATGGACGTTGAAACCTAAGTTCTCTGCATATTGTTCGCCCAAGAGCATGGCATTCAGTGGTTTTATCAGAAGCAATGACAGAAATAAGCCGATGAGGGCGATGAGCGTGAAATATCCCACCTCATTCATCGACACATTGCCGAAGCTTCCCATTCCCCAAACCATATACGACTTCACGCCCTCTGCCGTGCTGAAGAAATTCAAGAGCGAGATGGCACTGCTGGCGAGGTATCCCACCATGATTCCGATGATGAGAAGTACCACCTGGTTACGCACCATCGTAGAGAAGAGCGTGATGATGCCCATCACTACCATGGCTCCTATAAAGGCTGAGATAAGGATGGCGAGGAAACCGCCAATGGTATAGTCGCCCATCGTGATGTTGCCACCAAGGGAAAGCATCACGATGGCAACGGCGAGTCCTGCACCACTGCTGATACCAAAGACATCCGGACCAGCCAACGGATTGCGAAAGGCAGTCTGCAAGAGCAAACCGCTTGTGGCAAGGGCGGCGCCAGCGAGTAAGGAGGTGATGGCTTGTGGCAGGCGAGACTCTAGGATGATATATCGGTTGGCAGAGCCCAAACTCTCGTCTGTTCCCATCAACGCATGGGGCACTTCTGCTCCCGAAGATGTAAGAATATCTAACACCTCCTTGAACGGAATGTTAACGCTTCCCCATGCCAAGTTGGCGAAGAAGAGAAACGCAATTGCCACAATGAGCACCAAAGAATATATCGTAGCCTTATTCATAATAGCTGAGTTGCTTGAGTCAAGATTGATAAAAATCCGTGCCTAAAACAAATGTTGGTAGAATCGGAGCTTTCCGAATTGTGTAGCCTTTGGATGTGCCAAGATGATGAACTCTCGGAGCAAAATCTCAGGATGGAAACTGGTCAACTCGAAGTAGGGTTGCGTGCTGGTATCTACCTGATAAATGCTGTTGCTATTGAAAGCCTTCAAGACCTTATATCCCTCATATTCAGCGAGCAAGTCTGATTTGCTTAAAGCCTTACCCCCGAAATATTTGAATGCCCACACATCCACTTGAGTTCCTTTGCTGAGAATGCGTTCCGGACCATAGGCAAGGCTTCCACTGTGAGTGTCATCAGCAAAGATGTACTTGGCGTTGGCATCCTTCAAGAGGATTCCCATCGTACTCTTGCCGCCAGGCACATACCATACGCTCCCCATCTTTCGCTCGGTAAGAATGGAGAGACCTTGTGGCAACTTCGCAGCCTCAGCCTTTAGAGCCAAGTACTCCTTTTCTATTGAAGAGAAGAGAGAGTCGCTTCGTTCTTCACTCTTAAACAATAATCCATAGAATTTCATCCATTCCGCTCTGCCGAGAGGGGAGGTTTCCATATAGTCTGCAGTCTCGATGATAGGGATGTGGAGTTTGTCGAGCTTGCCATATCCGCCACTGTTCTCGAAAGGAGAGATGAACAATCCTTCTGGCTTCAAGGCGATGATTCGTTCTATGTCGGGTTGCATACTTGAGCCGCAATCGATGATGACTTTATCCGTATCAGAAGTAGAAGCCTTGCCATCTGATAGCTTCACCCTCTCCTTGATGTCAGGAATATTGATGTAGTCTTTGTCGCAAACACCAGTGATGGCGTTCTTGCATCCCAGTTCATACATCAATTGGCAGTGAGGAGCCGTGAACACCACGTTGCTCTCCAAAGGAGTGCGCACGATGTCGCAGTGGCTACCCATTTGCAAAGTCGCATTCTCTCGGATGTCATCCTTGAGCCTTGCCACGGTCTCGTCGCCCTCATTGCCTTTAGGTACGAGGATGTACTTGTGTAATGTCGTCCCCTTCTTCCAAGGGTTTTCGATGATTGCCTCCGTATAGGCACCATCGTTATGCTTCACGATGGTGAGCAACTCAGCGTATTTCATCTGGAGGGTATCGCCCCCCTCGCCACTTGCCGTCTTGCCACCTTGGCAAGCTACGACTAGGAGCACAACCAAGGCTCCAAAAATTATGTTTTTTATCTTCATTATTTATATTAAATATGTGAAAAATCAACCTTTTTGGGTTGATTTCCGAAAAACAACCATTTTGGTTGTTTTTTTATTACAACCTTTTTGAGTTTATTCTATTGTGCTTATATTTTAAGTCTCTGCAAAATTACGATTATTATTTGAAACGGCAAAGGAAAATGGGGGAGAAAATGGTCGGATGACAAGAATCGCCCGCTTTAATACCTAAAAGTCGGTATTTGGACACTTCGCTAAAATACCGATTATTGGCTATACGTTTCATTTGGATAATTACAATAAAATCTGTAACTTTGCAGCCGAAAGGTAGAGGTTTTGTTCGTGTCAGGGCAAGCTCTGCAAGAATAAATGTAACAATTTAAAGTATTAAGATTATGATTATCGAAAAAGTACATGCAAGAGAAATCTTGGATTCACGTGGCAATCCAACAGTAGAGGTTGAAATCACATTGGAGTCAGGTGTTGTGGGTCGTGCTTCTGTTCCTTCTGGTGCTTCCACCGGTGAGAACGAGGCGCTCGAACTCCGTGATGGCGACAAGAATCGCTATCTTGGCAAGGGCGTGCTCAAGGCAGTGGAGAACGTCAACAAGGTGATTGCGCCAGCCATCATCGGTATGTCTGCCTTGGAGCAGCGTGACATCGACTACAAGATGTTGGAACTCGATGGTACCAAGACGAAGTCTAACCTCGGTGCCAATGCTATCCTCGGTGTTTCCTTGGCTGTGGCTCATGCTGCCGCTGAGTATCTCCAGATACCTCTCTATCGCTATATTGGTGGTTGCAACACCTATACATTGCCTGTTCCTATGATGAACATCATCAATGGTGGTGCTCACTCTGATGCGCCTATCGCATTCCAGGAGTTTATGATTCGCCCAGTGGGTGCTCCTTCTGAGAGAGAGGCTATCCGTATGGGTGCTGAGGTGTTCCATGCTTTGGCTAAACTCTTGAAGAGCCGTGGCCTCTCTACAGCCGTTGGTGATGAGGGTGGTTTTGCTCCTGCGCTCAATGGCATCGAGGATGCTTTGGAGAGCATCTGCCAGGCTATCAAGAACGCTGGCTATGAGCCTGGCAAGGACGTGAAGATTGCCATGGACTGTGCTGCGAGCGAGTTTGCCGTACAGGAGAATGGTGAGTGGTACTATGATTATCGCCAGTTGAAGGATGGCAAGAAGAAGGATCCTAATGGTAAGAAACTCACTGCCGAGGAGCAAATCAAGTTCTTGGAAGAATTGATAACTAAATATCCTATTGATTCTATCGAGGATGGTTTGGATGAGAACGACTGGGACAACTGGGTGAAGTTGACCGCTGCCATCGGTGACCGTTGCCAGTTGGTGGGTGACGACCTCTTCGTTACCAATGTCAAGTTCTTGGAGAAAGGTATCAAGATGGGGGCAGCCAACTCTATCCTGATCAAGGTCAATCAGATAGGTTCGCTCACCGAGACCTTGGATGCTATCGAGATGGCACATCGTCATGGTTATACCACAGTTACTTCTCACCGTTCTGGCGAGACAGAGGACACTACTATCGCAGATATTGCCGTGGCTACCAATTCTGGTCAGATCAAGACGGGTAGTATGAGTCGTACCGATCGTATGGCTAAGTACAACCAGCTCATCCGCATCGAGGAGCAGTTGGGCGATCGTGCCGTATATGGTTACAAGAAATTGAAGTAGAAAAAATATGTTGCAAGGTATGCCTATATATAATATAAGGTGTATCTTGCAACTAGGTTAACTTTTTTAAGAATAGATCATATTTGAATGGGGCATGGGTAGCCGTGATGGTTATCCATGCTTTTATTATTAAATAAGGTGAAAAAAGTAATGTCGATTTTGTGGTGTCGTTATTCTTTTGTACTTTTGAAGCCGTAGAGCGAAATCTTGACGTGCAAAAAATGTACCTCAAGATGGGGTGAACGTGGATATAATCCGTACGCATTTTTTTGCTATATTAAAAGAAAATGATGAAACAAGGTAAACATACAGTATTATTTATTTGCCTCGGCAATATCTGTCGCTCTCCGGCAGCCGAAGGCATCATGAGGTCGCTCGTGGAGAAGGCTGGATTGAGCGATGAGTTTGAAATCGATTCGGCTGGTATCGGAAGCTGGCACGTGGGACAGTTGCCCGATAGCCGTATGAGAAAGTGTGGGGCAGAGCATGGGTATCGTTTTGATAGTCATGCTAGACAGTTCCAACGTTCCGACTTCAAGAGATTCGATACCATCGTGGTGATGGACAACGAAAACTATCGTGCCATTACCTCCATGGCTTCCTCACAGGCGGATAAAGACAAGGTAGTGCGTATGGCAGACTTCTTGACCTCACATCGTGAATACACCACGGTTCCTGACCCATATTATGGCGACTATAGTGACTTTGAGTTAGTTATCACTCTTTTGGAGGATGCTTGCCAAGGACTCTTGGATGAGTTGACTATGGCAGAAGGGGATAGGGCGGTATAGTAGATGATGTCCTGGGGGAGAAATATAAAAAAGCGTGCAAGCCATCTAGACCTACACGCTTTTTATTATTGTAAACGTAATTACTTGCTTATGCGTAGCAACCGCAACCACGACTTCTGTTCAAAGCCTCGCCATACATCTCCATAGCGTTCATATAGTTGGCAACCAAGGCCTTTATAGCCTTCTTTGCGTTTTTGAACATTGTTTTCATAATCGTTATCCTTTCTTTTAATTAAGTTAATACTGGGGTCGTGTGACCCGAATCTTTTTACCATCAGAGAAGGGAAATTACTTACCCATCTCAATCTTGTTGTTTACATTCACAGCTTCTGCAAGCATAACTGCTACTACTGCGAAAATCATAACTGTTAACATCATAATTTGTTTCCTTTCTTTCTTTTGTGGAGTCTCCATTTGAGGACTCCGGTTAAACATTATCCTTATTACAATCTTACCTTTTTCGACTGCAAAGGTAATGCCTATTTTTTGAATCTCTGTCACAAAGTCGTGACAAAATGATGAAAGAAAGCTATTTTTTGACACAAGTCAAGCAACGCTATGACAGGCATTGATGTAGGTCAAGGAGTTGTGTGCCAATTATGCGCCGTGGAAGAGATATTCCTTCTGAATCTTGGCAGTGAGGCGGGTGAAAAGTTCTTCTACCAGTCCGTCTGCCACCTCGATGGCATGGTTGAGAATGTCGTCGGAGAACTGCTGCAAGAGGTCTTGTGCCTTCATCGGACTCTCCTTGTAAAGCTTCAGATACTCTGCTTCCATCTCCTTCTGGCGCTGGTCGTTCTCTGCCTCCAACTTGGCGTAAGCATCCTTGATGATAGGGGCGAAGGCGTTGTAGTCGGTCATGCTGAGCGTCATCACCTTGCGGAAACGCCAGTAGGCACTGTCGTCCTTGCATCTGCCATTTGCCACATGGGTGTAAAGCTCTGGGAAGGTTTTTGCTCCCTGATAGAGTGGGAGGAAGACACTGAGGTCGCCCATGCCCATGGCAAAGTAGGTGATGTGACCAATGGCATGAGGCAAACCCTCTCTTACCTGGATGATGTGGGTCTGAGTGGTACGGAAGATGGAAACAGGGCGATAAGGCTCCTTGCCATTCTCATGCAGATATGGGTCGTGGTCGGTGTTGTCGTAGTGGAAGCGGAAGGCGGTGCGGAGGTCGGTGAGCGAAATCTTGTGAGCTGCCTTGGCGAATACTGGGAAGGTGTTCTTGGTGACATCGTTCTGGATGGCTGGCGAGAACATCTGCTGCAAGCCCCATACTCGTGGATAGTTGTAGGTGGTGTCGAGCTTCTCATCACGAGAGTATGCCTCGTGGAAATCAAACTTCGCCTTGCCATGCTTGTCTTTCTCAGCCTCGGCATTGTTTGGGTCGTAAAGACCATTCTTCTCGGCAAACTCTATCAAGTCGGGAGCAGCCATGAAGTTCTCCTGGTCCTCTGGGTCGTAGTCACGGAAACGGCTCTGGTTGCCCGTTACGAAATACTGGTCCTTTGGCATACGGCAAGCCAACCATTTATGTCCGCAGGCATTCTCCAAATACCATATCTCCTTGTCATCGATGAATCCGATGCCGAATCCCTCTGCCGAACCATATTGCTCGATGAGTTTGCCCAAGCGTGCAGTTCCTTCACGAGCCGAGCGAACGTATGGCAATACAATATTAAAGGTGCAATTCTCTGCTAGTCCGTTCTCTACGTATGGGTCGAAGGCAAGGGCTTTCTCGGAAGAGAAGATGGTCTCGGTGGAACTCATACCCACACCAGCGGTGTTGAATCCAGCGCTTCCCCATTCGCCAGGAAACTGATAGTCAGGCAATCCTGTATATCCCAAAGCCTCCTTTGGCAAAGGGCAACGGAACTTGCTGTCCTTGGCAATAAATTCCTCTGGTCCAAACTTCGTGTCCTCATGCACCTCGATGTTGATAGCCATCAGTGCATCGAAGTCGCTGGAGCGGCAAAGGTACTTGGCACCATCGGCACTCTGTTCTTCCCCCACGATGATGGTGGTACACTCTGAGGGCAACTGGGTGGCTCTCTTCTCCACGTTCTCGAAAATGTTCTCGAAAGAATCTCTTTCTTCTTTTTTCATAACTGTATTTTTTATGTGGCGTTTTGTCTTTCTGTAAGACATAACGTCAGTTTTGTTTGTTATATGACTGCAAAAGTACATCTTTTCTTCGGAAATCATCCCGAAGTGTATGATATTTTCAAGAAAATTAAACTTGTTCTTTGCTAAGGTCGTTTCTACATTCTATTCTTCTGTCCTTGTCCAGCACCAGTTCCCTTATACTTGCTCCTCGTCGTATTGAACTTATATCTCACGGTGAGGGAAATCTTGGTTGTAGAATACTCGTTATCTACCAGTTCTTTCAACTTACCATACTTGCCAATGGTATGGTCGTCATTGGTGCCAAATAGATCAGATACGTAGAGTTGAAAAGAAAGCTGGTCGTGCAAGATGCTCTTGTATATAGAGAGGTCGGTGTTGAACATAGTTTTGGAGGCATAAATGTTTCTCTCGTATCCCTTGGTGATATAGGGGCTTACTAATAGTTTTTATTTCATTTAGGCAAAAAGTAAGGGCTGCGTATCCAAATACGGCTGCCCTGATATTATAGAAAAGGTGTCATGTAGATTGGTAGCTATCTCATGAGTGGCATTTTTTGCAAATTCCTCAACGATAGTTGATTTTCCTATACGGCGAGCACCCTCTACAAGGAGAGCTGTGCTACCCTTGGAATTTCTCTTCCATTCAACCATTTGGTTGTATATTTTTCTTTTAAATACTCTATTCTCCATATTTTCAGTGTTTTATGGGCGCAAATATACATAATAATTTTGTTTTACCAAAATCTTGTTCTTGAAAATATGTCATTTTACCGAAATCTTGTGTCGCGCTATTGTTTAATAGCGCAGCAAGAATTGAGTAATTTGTAAGATGGAATTGAGTAATATTTGGCTGACAATATCATCGGAATCCATCTGATAGATGGAGATAGTAGTTGAAAATGAGATAGTTATGAAAGACTTATCTTTGAGTCAGTCGATACGCCTTTCCTCTTTCGGATTCAATACAGAGATTGCTATTGCTTTCGATGATAGGCTTGATGCGGCGAATCAAAGTATAGAGCGTTTCGCTGGCATCTGGCTTCTTAGGCCAAAGTGCGTCACATATCTCTTGCTTGGTCAACTGATGTCTCTCGAAGAACATCTGCATCAGTTGATGTTGCATCGGGGTGAAGTGGATGGCTTGCTGCGTATCTGCATTGTAGAAGCTATCGTCTTCAGATGAATAGGAGAGGCTTCCGAAAGAGAGAGGATTGTACTCTTCGTTCTGATAATCTTTGCGATGATATAGCATAGCCCATGCTGCCCATGCCATTGCCATAAGTATCAGCGTGAATGATGTGCGCTGGTTGCTCATTCCGAAAATATCAGCCATAGAGCAGTTGGCGTAGCCTTGTATGGCATGTTTATCCAGTTGCATTTCCTTGCTGCATAGTTCTGCCGGCTTTCCTGTGGCATAGCAGAGGATGCTTGTGCTTTTGAGCATGTCGATGCTGAGGTGGGAGCGGTAACTCTGAATGGTATCTGGTGTGATCCATTGGTCTTGTCGCTCCTCGATAGTTTGCGCCAAAGCTTGGTTCATATCCTTGACAATGGCATATTGCGCCTTGCGATAACTGCTCACACTGGAGAAAATCGCTGACATCACAAGCACGGCGAAGATGATGAAGGAATGATATGCTTTCAGTTTCATAATCTCTTGTTTTTATATCTTTATGCAAAAGTACTGCTTTTCTTTGAAAATGCAATGATTTTGGCAGATAAATTTGATGTTTTCAGAAAACAATGTTATCTTTGCACATATTTGTGAGAAAAGTCATGGTCTGGCTTCATTTTTCTACTTTTATTTCTTTTAAGGAGATAGAACGTGAGATTTCAAGCAGATGGTTAAAAACAAAAACTTAAAAAAGAAATGAGAATGACAACAGCAAATGATATGTCGCAACTCTCCGATGATGCCATCTTGGAGGGATTCAAGAATAGCGACGGCAAGATAGTGAAGGAATACTTCTATGGCTACTGTCGAGTGGCATATTGCGTCTATGACCAGCGATACAGTCTGCGCCATAAGCCTGGCATGGACTTCATGTCTCTGGCCCATGAGTACTATCTTTATCTCTTCAATCACCAGTTCAAGCCCCTAGAGGATCGCAAGCCCACGATGACGCTGAAGACCTGGATGGTAAATGGCTTCCGCTTCTTGTTGCTCGACAAGTTGAAGGGCGTGCAGAAGGAACATCTCTTCGAGAGTTTCGAGGAGCGACAGGCATCATCGAGAAAGCATCTCGATATGGTGGATAGCGAGTTTAATCGTGAGTTTCGTCAGATGATACAAGACATCTGCCTAAGATATTATGGCAGAGACAGCAAGAACTCAATCATCCTCCAGATGCTCTATATCGATGGTTTCAAGGGTAAGGAAGTTGGCGCACTGCTAGGTATGAGTGCCTCCGCCGTTACCCAGCGTACCAACAAGATGATGCACGAGGTCATCATCCCATACTTCAAGCGATATTTCGTGGCATCGGATTACGTGGGCAGAGTTTATAGTAAGGACATGATGTCTGATATTTGCTGCGAGTGTGCCCCATGTCCAGCTCCAACATCATCTCCTAGTTCTGCTGTGTCATCTGCCCCAGGTTCAGCTGCGTTGTTTGCAGGCGACGATGGAATGTATAATCATCAAGCAATGAATAATATAGATATGAAGATTAATATGGAAGAATTGAAGAAGAACAGAATCACTCCAGAGTGGATAGACTCTCTGAAAGACAACGAGATATTTGTATTTGGCAGCAATTTGCAAGGCATGCATGGTGGCGGAGCCGCCAGAGTAGCTCGCCTCCGTTTCGGAGCCGTACTGGGCAATGGTGTAGGCATTCAAGGTCAGAGCTACGCCATCCCAACGATGCAAGGCGGCGTGGAAACCATCCGTCCATACGTCAATGATTTCCTCGCCTATGCCCAGCAACATCCCGATCAGCAATTCCTCGTAACCCCAATAGGCTGTGGCATCGCTGGTTTCGACCCCGAAGACATCGCCCCACTGTTTGAGGGAGCCAAGAAGGTGAAGAACATCAGCCTGCCAGAGAGCTTTTGGGAGGTGATTTGTTAAGTGAAGAATTCAATATCAGTAGCTTTATACAATTTGATATGTTAGGAGCAATTATAGGTGATATTGTGGGCTCGAAGTATGAGTTCGACAATACGTTAGATTATGATTTTGAGATGTTTGCCGAAGGCTGCGACTTTACGGATGATAGCATCTGTACGGTGGCTGTGGCGGATGCAATCTTGAATGATAAGACATATAAGGATAGTCTGCTGGAGTGGTGCCGTCGCTATCCTTCGCCAAAGGGAAGCTATGGCGGACGATTCTCTATGTGGATTCATTCTGACGATCCGCAGCCTTATGGCAGCTTTGGCAATGGCTCGGCGATGCGAGTTTCTCCCGTGGCTTGGCTCTTTGATGAATTGGAGAGGGTAATAGAAGAAGCTGCTGAGACAGCCGCTCCTACTCACAACCATCCCGAAGGTATCAAAGGAGCGATGGCTGTAGCTCATGCCATTTGGCATTTCAGAAAGGGTGGAGCAAATGGCGGTAAAGGTGATTTGCAGGGCTTTATAGATTTAGCCAATGATTCTTATCCAGATTTCGATACCAGAGATTATCCAGTGGGCATGTTCGATGAGACCTGTATGGAGGTAGTTCCTCTCTCATTCCATCTCATCGCTAAAGCTTCTTCCTTTGAGGATGCCATTCGCTTGGCAATATCTCATGGTGGCGATAGCGATACGATAGGGGCGATTGTAGGCTCTATAGCTGAGGCTCGCTTCGGAATCCCAGAAGAAATCAAGGAGAAAGTGATGAGCTATCTGCCTGATGATATGAAGGCTGTGTATCAGCAGTTTGAAGAAAGAGCGGTAGGCTAGTTGTTAACTAAAGTGAAGCTATGGCAAGAACAGCCATAAATAAGAGCAGCAAGAAATACCCTTGCTGCTCTTTCAGTTCTAATATACTCTCTTGCAAGTCATGTTCGTCTTGTATTGCGGTCCTTCATCCATAGTGTATTGAATAACGACAGTATCGCCTTTCAGAGAAACTACAGTGTATGTGCCTTCTACTTCATTTCTGTAGTAGATGATGATTTTGTTTCCAGAGATGTCGTATGTGTAGTTGTTGGACAATAATCTTGTCTTAAAAATAGTATGATGGCTATTTTTCTTCCTCAAAGTAGCTGCCAATAGGCATGGCGCAGTCCATGGCTCGGCACTTGTTGTAACGTTCACGTGCTCTGTTCTCTCTGACGAACATCTCTCGGGTTCCAGCCTCATCCTCGGAGAATTGGAGGTGATTGTCTATGCCCATGTCTGAGGCGATGTTCTCCACATCCAAGTCGTCGGTGCCGATGAAAGTAAAAGTCCAGTTCTGCTTTTTCAGCTTCTCGATGAGGTTTTTGATCATCTTCAGACTGTACTCCTCGCTGCAGTTTTCCTCGCCATCGGTGATGATGGTTACGAGAACGGAATCTTGCTCGGTGGCTTGGGCATTGATCTTGGCGATTCCCATGCCGATGGCATCATAGAGTGGGGTGGCTCCGCATGGATTGTAATCCTTCGGCTTCAGCGGATTCGCCTTCTTGGCAGGCACGTTGTCATAGAAAAGGTTCTTGTGGGTGCTGTCGAAGGTGATGAGCGTTACTCGCTGCTCCAAGTTCTTGTGGGTGGCTTGCATCTTCTGTATGGTCGTCAAGGTTTCGTTGATGCCCAGGAGCGCCTGACGCTCAATGATGCTCATGCTGCCACTCTCATCTACTACCAAAAGATTGAATACTCGTTTCATAATCATTTCTCCTATAATTTTAAATGTTCTACTTATTGTTTTTTTCCAAGTTTAGCCTATGTTGCTATGATGAGCAACCAGATTGCTTCTTGCTTTATCTCTTATAAGAACATTCAAGAGGAAAAATTAAGCTCTTGGGAAGAAAAAAGAATATTTTCTTGCTTTTCTCTGAATTTATGCTTAATTTTGCATAAGATTGATGATAATCATAGAAAATAAGGAAAATGACAATGGATAAACATATATTTAATGAGGAACAGCTCAAGAGAGCAGAGGATGTCTTGGCGAATCCTTTGGCAAAATTGTCGAGCCTTTCTTCTTCTGAGTTGAGAGACTTGGCGGTGGTATGGTGCTACTATTCAGGTAAGATAGAGGGAAATACCTATACTTATGTGGAGACGGAGACGCTCTTGAAGGATGGCATTACGCCAGAAAAACGATATGAGGATGCCAAGATGCTGAAGAATCTGCATAATACTTTTGTGGGCGAACTGGAATATATCCATAAGGGGCAGCACCATGAGCTGATAGATGAGCGTACACTTTTCCGTCTTCACTCCACTATCAGCGATGGTTTGGTATCGACTGAGGAGCGTGGACAACTGCGTGATAGGGCTGTGAGAATCAGTGGTACGGAATATATTCCGCCTAAAAATCGTGAGGACATCATGCAGAAGTTGGGGATGGTGCTTTTCGAGCAGGAACAATACCAAAATCCTTTGGAGCGAGCTGTCTTCTTGCATTGCAATGTGGCAAGAATCCAGCCTTTCATTGATGGCAACAAGCGAACTTCCCGAATGTTGGAGAGCGTGGTGATGATGAACGCCGACCTTATCCCTGTATATTCAGCTAAGGATGCAGATATCCTGCATTATCGTAGAGGCTTGATAGCTTTCTATGAGACTGGGGATTATACCCAATATGCCGATTACTTCTTGGGAAGATTGATGGAGAGATTGGAGGAGATAGAGTAATATGATATAGGACTTAATACTAAAAAGCCTGCATGACTAATAACTATTATATATAATGTAAGAACAATGAATATACAAACATTATTCGCTTCCGTATTGTTGGGTGGCATGAGTTCTGCTATGCCTATCTGTGCGCAAAGTGGAATGGCACAACAAACAATCGTGAAATCCCAACAGACTACGACAACCTTCCAGAATCCAATGGCTTGGTCGGACATTCCCGACCCAGATGTCATCCGTGTGGGCGACAATTTCTATATGGTGAGTACCACGATGCACTTGATGCCAGGCGCTCCTATCATGAAGTCGAAGGATTTGGTGAACTGGGAGACCGTCAACTATATCTTCCCGAAGTTGACCGACTCACCTAAGTATGACATGAAGAATGGTACGGTCTATGGTCGAGGTCAGTGGGCTACTTCCTTGAAGTATCATCGAGGCAAATTTTATGCGCTCTTTGCTCCAAACGACAATCCCGGTGGCGAGACCTATATCTGCACGGCTGACGACATCGAGGGAGAGTGGACTGTCCATAGCCGTCTGCCTCACTTCCACGATGCCTCTCTCTTCTTTGATGATGATGACAAGGTGTATGTCGTCTATGCCACAGGAGAGATGGTGCAACTCAATTCCGACTTGACGGCAGTGGTGGAAGGTAGCCATTGTCGCCTCTTTGAGCGAGATGCCGAGGAGAAAAACTTGTTGGAGGGTTCTCGCATGATCAAGCATGATGGCAAGTACTACCTCTTGATGATTTCGTGGACGGGGGGACATCCTCGCCGTGAGGTCTGTTATCGTGCCGATCATATCCGGGGAGCTTATGAGAAGAAGGTCATCTTGGAGACCGAGTTCGCTGGCTATGGCGGTGTCGGACAAGGTACCATCGTCGATGCTCCTGACGGCAAATGGTATGGCATCATCTTCCAGGACAGAGGGGGAGTGGGACGAGTGCTCACCTTGGAGCCATGCACTTGGAAGGATGGATGGCCTATGCTAGGGGATGAGAATGGAAATGTGCCGCTCACGATGACCAAGCCTATTTTGGGGTATGGCGGCAAGGGAGTAGTGTATAGTGATGATTTCTCTCGTCCTAAGCTTGACTTGCAATGGCAATGGAATCATAATCCGGTAGATGAGGCTTGGTCGCTGACAGAGCGCAAGGGTTGCCTTCGCCTCAAGACTTCTCGCATCGCAGAGAATCTCTTCATGGCTCCCAATACTTTGACCAATCGTGTGGAAGGACCTGCTTGCGAGGGAATCGTCAAGATGGATGTGAGCAAGATGAAGGATGGTGATGTGGCTGGTCTTGCTGCCTTCCAAGGTGATGCGGCTCTGCTCTCCATCGTGAAGGAAGGCAAGCGGTCGTTCATCGTAGGAAGCAAGGAGAGTGTCGCCTTGTCGGATGAGGATAAGGTGGTAACTGATGTGAAGCGAGAGGAAGTGTATTGTCAGGCTCTGAAGTCGAAGGTGGTCTATCTGAAGATGAGTTGTGATTTCCGTCTTCATCAAGACCTTGCCACCTTATCTTATAGTGTGGATGGCAAGAACTGGGTGAAGGTCATCCGTGACTTCCAGATGATTTTCGACTATAGGCGATTCTTCATGGGCACTCGCTTTGGCATCTACAATTACGCTACCAAGAGCAAGGGAGGTTATGTGGACGTCGAGAACTTTACGTATGTCAAACTTTAAACTATAAGATTATGCCAAGAGCTACAGGACCTATCGGTGACATCTGCACCATCCGTCCGAAGTTGCGAGTACGCCATCATAAGGATGAGAATGGGGAGGAGTATAAGAAGACTTACCATGAGGACGAGTTGATTCCAGCCAATGAGGTGGAGGTGTGCGGCTTTGATATTCAGCCCACCAAGGAGTTTATGGATGAATTCGACCGCCATCATTATGGGGATTGCAGCCGTCAGATGTGGAGCTTGAAGATGCCGGCTTCTTCCCAGGACAAGGAGGAGTCGTATGTGCAGAAGATGTGTGAGGAGCAAGGTTATATCACGGTGAAGGACTTCGTCTGCCACTTCGGTGTGACGAGATACCATGCTCGCAAGGTATTGGAGGGCTACTGCGAGATGCCTGCCGGTTGGCTTCGTGCCACCAAGGAGGGTCCGATGGTGTTGTATAAGATGCGCCTATAGGAGCGTCGGGATGCGCTTATAGCTCCGTCGGGACTGTCGCTGGAGTGAGCCGAGCGTGCCACTGCAGTGGAACGAGCGTCCCACGGGAGTCAGCTGCTCGTCCCACGGTAGTGGCACGCCCTTCGGATGTACGTTCCCATCCGCTCTGTATATTATTGTTTTCCATCATACATTGCCTTTAATTTAGATTTGCAACGTGTTCGGAATTCTTCTATAGAAATAGAACGTTTCCATTCTTCTTCAAAATTGTCTGTTTTAGGCAATACGTTTTGGTCAATGTAAACAATCAACGATTGCAATGTTTCTGTGTTTTGAATATTCATAACACGTTCTACCACCTGAGTCTTTAGGTCAGATAGCTGAGATGTTGCAATTAATGGTTCTGAAACCATGTTACAACTCTTATCTTCTGGTAATATATATCTGTTTTCTTTCATGACAAATACTTTTATGGTTTACATAATTGTGTTGCAAAGCTACGCTTTTTTTCTTGATAAAGCCAAATATTTTGCAGAAAATCTTCTGATTTTTTGCTAATTCTCCTAACCATATCCTTATCAAGGGTGATAACCTCGAAGCCCTAACTGCCCTTAGTTATACGCATACAGGAAAGATTGATGTCATTTACATTGTTATTTCTGCCTTGCAGAAAAATGAAAAACTCGTTGCGCATCCATCAATGGACACACAACGAGTTTAATATTTCCATATTGGGTGTTTTGACACACCCTCACGGCTTACTGCTTCCTCAAGGTAGGCAATGTTCCGTTAAGTTCGTAACGCCACTTTGAGTCTGCGTGCTGCAAGGCGGTGTTCATGGCATCGACGGCTTTCTGCCAGGTAACGACAGTGCCGTCCACCTTCGTGACTTCGGTGTCGGTGCCTACCTTATTGTAGCCGATGCCTTGTTCCTTATTATTCTTCCAGTAGCAGGCGGTCACGGTGGTGGAGTTATATCCACAAAAACCGCCGATATACACATTGACGGTGCTACTACCAGTACTGGTTACGTTGCCCGTGGCATAGCAGGCAAGGATGCGGCTTCCTCCGTTGAATCCCACCGCACCGCCGACATCGATATTATTTATGGGGGCTATTTCTAAGGTCACGTTGCCCGTGGCATAGCAAGCGGTCATGGTGGCATTCGAATTCGTCTGACCTACCACGCCGCCGACATCGACCGTTCCCTTCACTGTGGCCGAGGAACTGCATCCGGTGATGGAACCGCCCCATTGAGCACCCACCACACCGCCGACGTACACCGTGCCGCTGACGCTGCCCGACACCGAGCAGTTTTCAATAGTGCCCCGGCTAAATCCTACCACGCCACCAGCCTGGCTCGACCCGTGATTGCTTGTTATCTGTATGCCTTCCATCACCACGTTCTTCACCGTACCAGCTTTATTGAGACAGCCGAACAGACCCACAAATTGGTCATTTGTCGTAACGGCCAGCCCCGTGATGGTATGGCCGCCGCCGTCGAAAGTGCCTTTGTATGAGTTATCGAAGCTTGTGCCTATCGGCGTCCAGCCTTTGCCCGTCAAGTCAATGTTTTTGTCGAGGGTAATGTTAATGTCGGTCTTACCTCCGTTCACTAATTCGGCTACATTCATCAGGCCATCGGCGGAGGTCACGGTGTAGCTGCCGTTGCCCTCTATGGTATATCCCGGGTCTTTTGCCGCAGTGAGGGAGACTGTGTAGGTATATTCACCGCCAGCCTGCCAGTCGGCAGCATTCTTCATCTTATAAACGAAGGTCTTGCCGTTAGTGAAGGTGCAGGTAATG
>ENA-OWPL01000764-OWPL01000764.1-human-gut-metagenome-genome-assembly--contig:-NODE-764-length-21017-cov-64.915991_pt1 | contig 21017 bp, 8 predicted proteins | sample MGYA00248263_ERZ651844 | MGnify/ENA primary metagenome ERZ651844 (study PRJEB26924, sample SAMEA4378256) | human gut metagenome | biome: human gut; feature: human-associated habitat; material: faeces...
ACCCTTTGCGACAACGCACATGTTGTCTACTTCTTTTGAATAAATCATAATCGGTATAATAAAATAAATTATTAATGTAAAAGTCTTATCCATACGCGAGCGACGCTATATCCTATATATAATAAGGTATAGACGCTCTACTCATTTACGTTTACAAAATTACAAAAAAAGACTTAGACAATACCTATTTCAAGGTACTTTTTTGTTTGTATTTCAGTATTTTCACTTCTCAACAGCAAAAAGCAGTAACAGCCTGTTAAAAAAACATGCTGTTACTGCTTCTCTTAATTTATCATTATCATCTTACGGCAATCTTCTCTGCCTTACCGTTTCTCACGCGGATGTAGACGCCGGCTGCTTTTGGCTTCTGTTTCAAGGCACAGCCATCGTAGGTATACCATTTTTCATCAGCCTCACTGTTTTCCACTTCCACGATACTTGTCGTAATCGAGCGTTCATCGAAAGCAATCTCAAAAGGACTCTTCCTATTGCCTACCACAGCGTCGTCAGAATACTCCAGCGTATTGTCGGAAATCAGGATGTCTGCTCCATACTTTATTCTGAAAGTCAGTTTCTCGACAGACTCTCCTGGAATTGTCAGGAAGACGATGCCGTCACTGTCAGTAATTCCTGTGGTACGACACTCGCTACCGGCAAACACTCCCGTCTCGCATTCAGCAAGCGGTTTTCCGCAATAAACGACGCGGGCAACGACGGTCATATTGCCAGGATACTTACTGTCATCCACCGGATTGAATACTGTCATCGTTACTGGCAGGTATTCCATTGCGGCGGCCTTCGCCTTTGCCATGCTCTTCGGATATGAGAAAGAGCGGTCGGCATCGGCCTTGCTAAGATACATATAACCTTGCGACGGAACAAGAGCCTGCAGAGTGCCTGCCCATTCGTAACCATCGAAGATAGCGAAGCCTGACTTACCCTTTACAAGGTCACCGTCTACGGGATTGAGCGAAGCGAATGCATCACCAAGGCTTATGGCTGCCGTACCGTTGTATGCCAGCCAGTTCCAGCCATTCCTTACGGTAATCGTGCGCTCTGAGTCTGTCGGAGACAAACCGATGACTGAAAGCTCCTCGGCATTGTTCATAAGCACTTTATACATCTCCCGGTTGTTCATCAGGATGTCACCACCGTCCCAGACGTTCTCGTATCTCATGATGGAGCGCTTCTTGCTCTTCACCACATCAACGCTGCCGGATATCGTCGACATCAAAGAAGTGGCATTCATATCGTTGGCCACTACGGAGAGAGACATCCAGTTCCATCCCTCACCCAGGGTCATCGTCTGTTCTATCATTTCAAGAGCGTCAAGGACCACAGGCACCTGGAATGAGCCAAACACTCCACTGACATTGAAGTCTATGTCACGGCTTGTTTTCACCATAGGCCATACGGTTCCCGTAGAAGCATCATACACTCTGAACGTCACGTTCTTGTTCTTGTCGTCAGCATTGCCTGCAATGTCGAGCATGACGAAATAGTCATCGTAGCGCTTGTTGTAAACAGGATGAGCCACGCCTCTGCACTCACCGTCTACGAATGCCGCAACAATGTCATCAGGGTCGTTTGACGGAATGCCCTGTATAGACAGACTTCCTACAAGATTCATCGAACTTGAATACTTGCCGTTATCAACTGTCCATGTGGGAACACTTCCCCTGACGTTCAGTTCGAGAGTCAGCGGTACGGCAATGTCGTCAGAGTTGACGAGATAGACTGTCTCCGAATATCTGCCGACCGGACAACTCTTGGCGACGGTGAAACATACAGTCTGCTGCGACAGCGGCGACAGCATACCTGATGTAGCGTCAGCCTTGAGCCATTGTGGCAGGTTGCTGATGGTCCATTCCTGCTGAGTTCCGCCCTTGTTCACAATGACAGCACTGAAGGTCGACTGCTGACCTACCTCCTGTTCCATAGCGACATTGTCCTCCATCCATGAAAGAGCGTTGCGGTGTACGTAAGCCGACCAGCACACTGGCTCGCAGTAGTTGCCGTTGACATCCTTGACGCGCTTAACCCTGAAGTTAAGAGTACATCCCTCAATCCGAGCCGGAGCCTCGTCAATGTTGATCACAATCTTTTCGTTGCTTGCAGTAAACGAGAACGGCACATTGGTCTCCACCGGTTTCTCCTTAAGAGCAGGAGCCACATCTGAGAACACAAGTCCTGATGAAGATCCGACCATCCTTCTCGTCATATTCATGGCGACGATACATGTATCGACAGGAACGGTCTGCAGCTGATTGCCGCTATCAAGGATTTTTGTTTCAAACGGGAAGTAAGCCACGAGTCCGGTCTCCTTTCCGGTGAGTCTCAGCTTGCGGTTGTCCGCCAGGGTGGAAGCATCCAGAGTGGCGTTCCACACCCTCACCTCATCAATGCCACCTTTCAGACGGCGGTCGTAGCCAAAAGTCAGATCCGGATTGATACGTCTGCGCACTCCTACAAAGATGGAGTCAGAGTTAAGCGAACCGACATTTCGTGACGACAATGACAATGCACGCTGTCCGTCAACATAAAGGGATGTGTTTCCGGAGCGAAGCACATTCAGCGCGATATGATGCCACTGGTTATCGGCAACATTAATCGTTGAAGTCTGCTGCACGTTGTCAGAAGCCGTCAGTCTGATCTGTCCGTTCTTGTCTGTCCACACGTCAATGTCGCCCATCTGCAGAATCTGAGCCTCAGCCTGCTGTTTTCCTGCCTTTACCCACAGCTCCACAGCTCTGTTGTCCTCTGTTCCGACAGCCAGGTCGCCGGCGAAGAAAGCAAGATGAGTGTTACCGTCAAGACTGACAGCTTTGTTCACGTTGTTCAGATACCATGTATCGCCGGTTGCCACGAGATGACGGTTACGCGCATAGTCGTTAATCAGCGTGCCGTCGCCCTCATCCATTTTCCAGTAACCTATGAGATGAGCCGTAGAAGGCATCTTGGTTAGCTGGCGCTGACGCTGAGCCTCTGTGTTGTCGTGGGCGACGTCCCACAGAGTCAGTTCATGAATAGCGCCTTTCAGATTCTCGCCTACCGACAGAGTGCCTGCTCCGTTGTAAGCCTCCGTAACGCAATCTCTGAACATGTCCTTGGTCTGAGCCGTAGCCTCATCAGCCACGGTGGCGTTAAGCAAACCGCCGTTGCCGTCACGCTTATAGCTCACCGTGAGGTAGCACCATGAGTCCTGCGGCACTGTCTCCGACGAAGTGAAGGTGTCGTTGCCGACAGACAGCACGAGATGCATGCCACGGTCGAGAGCAATCTTGAATTTCTCCGTTCCGTTGCCATGAGACAGTACCGTACCCTCGCCCGTAGCCTTCAGCCACATATCCATAGAGAAGTCCTTTTCGGCAAGCGAGAACGAAGCCTCAGTGGCAGCAGCCAACTCCTTGCCCTGCATGGCAAACGCCGTATTGTGGGCAATTTCCGATCCGTTGAGCACACCGGTTATCTCGAAGTTGCCGTCGTTGCTCAATGCTCCCTTCACGATTTCCTCATTAAAGGTCACGCTTATATCGTCAGCGATGTCCAGGATGCCGTTGGAAGGTTGTGGCAATCCGAGCGGTTTCGGTTTCACCATATCCTTTGCAATCAGTATCTCGTTGCTGGAGCGTGCCACTTCGTCTCCGCCGTATGAGCTGACGGAAAGCACTCTGAAGCGATAGTTGCCGTCGGCAAGACCGTGCATATTATAATTATACACGACATGCGGCACGTTAGGCAGCAGCTCATTATTGACGGTGAGGTTTTTCGGGTCGACAACATACTCCTTCAGCGTTAGCCAGTCGGACGCTCCCGGTGCGTAAGTCTGAATGCGGAAAGCCTTCAGTCCCGGATAAGTTCTGTCAAACTGGTTGAAGGTTATTCCGAGCGTGTCACTTGTTATAGTGTTCACTACGTTCTTATCGAGAGCCATATTGACAGCAGACGACGAAGGCATGAAGTCGGCTGATATATAAACCGTGTCGGCTATCACGTCCCACGTGCCGGAACTGTCATACTGATACTGCGACGCAAGCACAATGGCGATGCTGTCAAACTGGAGTTGTCCCTGGTTGGTCTGCTCCAGCTGCAACTGCTTGACGACAGTCTCCGTAGCCGGCACTTTTATCAGTCTGCCCTCGGTAAGCACCTTGCCGTCGATGGATATCTTGGCACCGTTGGCATTGTTCTCGTCATTTGAGATAAGACGGAAATACACATCATCCTGGGTTTCGGAGTTGTTGCGCAGCTGCAGCGTGAAGTTGGCAGCACCGCCGGTAGGCACATTGCTCACCTTCGACCACTTCATGTTGTCAACCATAATCTCCGGCACCTCTATCTGTTGTGTGGCCTCCATAATGACCTTCTCTCCGGGCTTGTAGTAAGACGTACGCACTTCGCCCTCGTAAGGTGCGGAGGTCTGTCCTGCCATAGTTCGGAATATCGGTCCCCAGTTGTCATACTGATAGACATCCACCGACAAGGCATCACCATCACCATCCTCAGCGAGTGTGTAGGTAAAGTTAGACGACTGCGTGGTCGACTCTTCGTCATACTTGTGTGTTCCGCCTCCGGAATTGTTCTCAAGGATGGCCTCAAAGCCGAAACCGTTCACAATCATACCCGTACTCAGAAGCACATGAACAAGACCCATCGTGGTCTGTTCGCTGCTCTTTGTGTAAGTGGAGTCCACCGTCTGGCTCATCGTAAGCGACGAACCTGAGTCGAACGAGAAGTTGTTGGTGCGATACTTCGAAGCCTGTTCGTTGGCAAGCACCTTCTGCTGCTCGTTGGTCTTGAGATGCAGATACCAGTTCTTGATGGCGTTGTTCATGTCGCTCACCTCGTCAACGAACTTCTTGGTGGGATCCACGCCTTGAGGCATTACCATCCTGTATGACGGTCCTACGGAAGAAGGTTGTGGGCAGAGGCCCTCTTCTTCCGACCATACGTCGGCATCGTCATTGTCTGAGCCGAACCTTTCGTCTGTCGGTTCCAAAGCCGTGACATACACCGGTTTGTCGGTAGTGTTGACGTAACTGTCAACTGATTCTGCCGGCAGGGTGATGAGCAGGCTGTTTCTCACTTTCTCAAGGTTGGGCAGCAGAGTGTTCTCTATATAGTTGGCAGAATACATAAACTCCGTGTCATAATCCAGTCCTGTAATGGTTATGGTATGACAGTCGAGCTTGGCCTTGTCCTGTCCTGTACCGTCACGCAGCAGTGTCACCTCATTGGCGTCTCCGAAGACAAGGTTGGTGGACGAACCTACGAACACGTCGTCCTGCGCACCGACGTATGCCGGATCGGAAGATGTGGATATCGTACGTTCTGTCGTAATGGAGCGAGTCCAGCTCGTTGCGTTCTCGCCCTCGGTGGTAACAATCATACCTGCCTCCTCGTCGTGCTTCGTTTCGGAGCGTGCCTCCGTCATCCAGCCCACGGCACCAGTAGCAATGGTAATACACCATCCGAGTTTTGCCACGGCAGTGGTGTTTGTCTGTGAAGAATACACACTGCCTCGTGTCTTGATATGGTTCACCGTGGTACCCTTTGTCCATGACGCACTCGACACTGAACCGGGCGGGTCTCTCAGAATCATCTCCAAGACATTAGGTCCTCTGGTGACGAAGTTGTTGCCGGTAGGCTTTGAGCCGAGGATAACAGCCTCCAGACCGTTCTCCCTCCACTTTTTCGATACGCCGTCCACTTCATAATAGAACTGTATTGCCTTTGTGAACGGGCTGGTGGTATTGGGGCTTCCTGCCTTCCATGTATAGGTGAACGTACCCTTGTCGTCAAGTTGTATCTGGCTGGTCTTCACCCCTTCTTCATCTTCATCCTCACTGTTGTCATAGACCGCCTGGTCTGCCGACAGAGCATTGCTGATAAGCACCTTGGTACTGTCAAGCGGAACTTTCTCGTAGACATACTTGCCGTCGTCGTCCTTCTTGTCGTAGTTGGTATACTCCTCATACGCCTCGAGCTTGAAAGTATACTTGTCAAGGGCGTTGAACAGCGGATAGCCGTAATTATATTTCGCAGTACTTATGTAGGTCTGCGGATCCATAGTTTCTTCATACACCGTAGCGTCGAAGTTGCCCTGTGCATCATACACATTATATGTTCTGATGCCGAACGCACCGATATTGTTGTCGGTCTGCGTCACGTTGAACACCGGCTCCGTATGCCAGGCATAGTTGAATGCCTTGTTGTATCTGTACACCTTCAGTTCTCCGTCCACAGACACAGTGTCGGTCTCTACGTGCAGCGGGTCGGAGAGGTCAATGGAATAGCTCTGCGTTATGAGGTTTTCGCCATTAAAGGGATTGTCCGTGTTGTTCCCGGCAAACTTCACCTCCTGAAGTGCATACCTCAGCGGCGGAAGCATAGCCGAAAATTCTCCTGTCTTCGGGTCTGTCTTGATATAGGCGAAACTGCTGTAGTTGGCTGCTCCGCGGTACGACTCGCTGCTTATCAATGGGGTCTGGGAAGTAACGTCCAGGCGGTTCTTGTTCTCCTCCACCTTATAGATGCCGTTATCCTTCACGGTCACGGCATTGAAGATGGCCTGTCCGTTGTTCGTATCCAGACACTCGAGCGTGATGAAGGTCTGTCCGATATTGTTGTTGCTTAGACCGAAGCCCACGTTCTTTTTCATTTCATGCAGGCCGCCGGCTATGCGTCCCGTGAAGTTAACGAGCGTAGAATCGTTGAACTGCAGGTTGCTTATGGGCTGTTCGCAGAGGAACGTGGTGCCGATGCCCTGGGGATCTTCCGGATAGCGTCCGTTGCCCACGAACACGTGGCCTTCCTTACTCAGCTCTATATAGTGTCTGCCGATAGGCACGCTTACGCTGAACGTTCCGTCGCTTGAGGTCTGTGCCAGTTTGCCGTTGTTGCTTGCCGCCTTGCCGTCTACGTATACGGTGCAGCCCTCAACGGGGATTGTGGTATTGGCATAATAAACCTTTCCGCTGACGGGGAAGGACGACTGGTCGCTGAAGTCCACACCGCTATAGACAAGCGACGAGGCACTTACATAACGGCTGGAATAAATCGGCGAGAAGGAATGGGTGCCTAACTGCGGCGTGATGGTGTATGTCGTTCCCGAGCCGTTGAACGGCACTCCTCTCAGAGTGTAGTTTCCCTGCGAGTCGGTCACGGCAAAGAGGCTGAGCATGTTTGCCGGCGGCAATGTGCCAGACACCTTACACAGCTTGATATTGCCGTGATGAGCGTTAGCCACGCCGTTGGTCTTCGAGTAGTCGTAAGCCGTAAGCTGGTTTTCGATGCCTTCGTCTACGGGCCAGTAGATAAAGAGGCCGTCCTCCACTCCGCTGAGCGGGTGGTTATAGTTTTCTTTTATCTCTTCTTCCGTAAGGGCTTTGCCGCTGAAAAGGCGCATCTCATCGATGTAGCCTGCGAAACAGCTCTTCTGGTCGTTCTCCGATGCCGTACCGCCAAAGCAGACAACATCCACGGACGCAGCAAGGTTGCCGGCAGCATTGGTGTAAGTGCGGATGCTGTCGTTATCGTCTATGAGCGTCACTCTGAATCCGGACAGCGAGTCGCAGGAAAGGGTTACTGACGTGAAGCAGCTCTCCTTCAGCCACAGACCGGTGTTTGCCGATGTGCTGCCGGTTTCGAGGAAGAGCGGATAACGGTTGCCTGTCTTTGTGCCGAGCGAAAGTCTGTGTCGGTCGCCAAGACTGAATATCACAGCGTTGCCGTCGGTCATGTCTATCTGGGATGCCGGACTGACGAGCAGCTGTGCCGTGTAGGCACGCGCAAACTTTCCCTTCTCCTCATCGCTGAAAGTCTGTCTCACTCCGGAGCCGGCTCCGCTTGTCTGTAGCGTATAGAACTGTTCCGTGTCTTTCTGTCCGTCACTCTTGGTGAGCACCACCTTTACGCCTGCCACAGCCGTTCCCTGATCGTAGCTGATACGTCCGGAGAGGGTTCCGGTGCTGCGGCAGAAGCCGTCGCAAAGCTCCTCACCTGAAGTGAACTGGTCGTTGTCACACTGCACGTAAGAGCGCACGCGATACTGATAGTAGTTGCCGGCAAGGGCGGTGTTGTCTTCGTAATAGTAGCTCTGGCTTGTGCCGTCAACCGCATAAACCTGGCTCCACTGCGTACCGCCGATTATTCGGCGCGAAAGTACGTATTTGGTGGAAGTGGTGCCTTTCTGCTCGGCTTTCCACGAGAGTTTCACCACTCCCGTATAGTCGCCCTTGGAAGCCTCCAATGAAGTGACGCTCGACTTGCCTTTTATTCTGTACGACTTGAGCTGCTTCTCTCCACTGTCGAAGGTCTTGTCATTCCATGCTTCCACCACGAGTTCCACCTTATAGAAATACTGCGTGCACGACTTAAGGTTTTTGGTGTCTTTAAACGAATATTCGGTCTGCTTGTAGTTTGACACGTCTATCTTGCCCACTTCCTCCCAGCTGTACGAGGGAGCACCCGTGGTGCCGTCGTTCTGAGAGTTGCCCTCGGCACGATACACCTTATACTGAAACTTGTTGTTGCCGCCAAGTTGCGGAGCGTTCCAGTATACAGTGAGGTCGTTCTCGCCTTCGTCAATCTTGGTTATCGTTATCGGCACATCTCTTACAAGACGGGCCTCCACGGTGGACGTCAGAATCTTCGTCGCAGTGGTGTCTTCTGTCATGCCGGTGGGTATGAAGCTTACTTCATATTTATAATCCGTATCGTATTGGAGAGACTTGTCGTCTACAACCGACAGATTCCCGTTTCCCGTAAAATCCACGGTGGCTACGGGCGTCCTTACAACGGCACTGTTTTTCTTTTCCACACGCGTGACGGCCCATTTACCATAAGACTTTACATAAAAATACGCGCCTCCGGACGACCCCCACTTTACTGTAATTTCCTTTTTCCACTGGTTTTGCTCTGTTGAAAGATCTAAGGATCGTGGATACCCTGGAAGACAACCCATAGTCCAATCGTACACGTATGTTCCGCCTATTTCACTCTTTTTCGCTCCAGCATAATACGACCATTGCACAGGTATAAATTTCTCTACAAGGGCGATTTCCTTCACTCCTAATTCCACCCAACCCTCAGTCTGTCCTTTTTCCACTGTAGCACTGCTCGCCATTGTCGCAGGGTCGGTAAATTTCATATCATTAAGGTCTTCATAACTGTCAACGGCTTCGCCGTTTGTGGCAAATGTCGTAGGACCGTATTTAGAATTTACATTAACCGGGAAAATGCATTTGTCGAATGAAGTATGCTTAATAGGTCTGCTATAACTCTGATTAACCAGATAGTTGCTTATACCTGTAGGCATAGTGACATCAAAGGTTTTAGCACGAGGCTGGAATGGTTTTCTATCTGCCCTCCAATTTCCAGCTATACCGAAAGTGTGCTTTTCTCCGGGACGTATCTTGTCCGGCGAAATATACACTGTCACATAATGTTCACCATTGCTTTCACGATAAGCGTTATACAGTCTTACTGTATAAGTAGTGCCTCTCAGGGTATAAGTATGCACGTCATACCAATTGCCAGGATTGTCCTTACTTTTGGCACCATCGCCGCCATTGGTTTCTTCACATGCTATTTCGCGGAAGAATACCGACGTAGGCACCCCGTCTATTACAAGCCAAGCACATCCTTGGAAAAAACTGTCATTGCCTTTGCCGTCTTCGTCAAAGAACATAAACTTGATTTCAGTCCATGGCTTGTCTAACGTCGGACTCTTCACAAGTTTAGTATAATCATTGAAAGTAATGTCTCGTGCCAGCACTTTCGGCGACACACAAAGCAGTGCAAGGAATAATAGAAGCCTGCACCAGAATGAACTTAATTTTGCCATAAGCTTGTTTTTTATTGTTTTTAGTCTTGTTTAATTGTAACGATTGCGGTTGTAAATTTACTAAAAACAACAACTTCAACAAAGGCGAAATGGCCGTTGAAACCAGATTTTTACGTTAGAGCACTGTCTTTTTGTGGAATGAGCAAATCGGACACCTCATTTATCTGCACCACTTACCGGGAGTTACGCCCTCAGCGTCCTTGAATGTCTTTGTGAAATAGCTCAGCGAGAGATAGCCTGCCAGCCTTGCCACTTCCGTCACCGGAAGCTCGGGATTGTCTATCATCAATCTCTTGGCATAGTCAAGACGCAGCATGTTAACCCACTCTCTGAACGTCATCTGGTAATGCGTATTGATATAGGCAGAGAGATACGTGCGGTTGGTAGCCGTGGCGCGTGCCACGTCAGCGATGTTCAGTCCGCCCACAGTATACCCCTCCTTGTCTATCCACTCCTTGATGCCACGTTCCAATGCCGCTTCCTGATCGTGCGACATAACGAGCTGCGGGCGGGCGTTCTGTTCGTCGGTCACGTTGTCCGCCACTGACTGTGACGGATTCTGCGCGGTCTGCTGTTCTTCGTCAGCGGCATCAGCATCATTACTTTTGTCAAGGATGTCCGCCGCCTTTTCGTAAAGGAGCAGATAATTGGAATACGACTCATAAAGATATATATAAAAAGGTATGGCGGATATTATCCAGACATACACATAACGGTCAGGCACGAAGGTGAACACCCCCTGCCCTGCCCCAAAGAAGACAGCCCAGTAAGTGAATACCGACATCCACCGGATGTATGCCGCCCCGTCATCCGAATAGTAATCGTCAAGCCGGCGGATGGTTCTGCGGAAAGTAAGAAACACCTTTCGCGCCACACGGACGGCATACGCCATAAACACTATTGCAAGCACAATGGGCAATGCTGTGAGCGAAACCCTTGACGGCAACAGAAACCACAGCACTAAAGTGATCAGACAATATGCCACCCAGCTGACGATATGCCTAATGAAACGCCGTCGGCTCACCCATTCTCTGTCGAGCAACAGCATCATCGCACTGCCGAAAAGCCATACAGAAAGCCAGTAGGTGCAGAGGTTCATCAGTATGGCTATGGCTGGACAGACTGCACGGGGGGTTACGAAGAAATGCACCATATAGTTGGCTGACAGTTCCAGCAATGCCACTCCCATCAACCTACGCGACTGTCTGTAGGGACGGTATAACTCGCTGTCTGGCAGACGGCCAAAGACGAAGCGATATGAGAAGAAGAGCATCAGCGTGAGCGACACGCAGAGTGCATAATGATATATTGTGGTTTCCATTGGCGTTCATTTTACCTTGTATACAAACTTTACACAAAGTTCGCCAAAATACTTGAAATATGCAAGAAATACTCTGAAAATCTTGTCAATGAATCGGAAAATAAAAAACAAGAAATTTACATTTCTCTCACAATCCAATCACCAATGGTCCGCTGACTACTATCATAGTTGACACCCACTTTCACAAGTCGCTTGCCTTCGGCTGAATACGGAATGAGATAACCCTTATCAGTAATCTGGTTTATGGCTTCCTCTGCTGAGCCATCATATTTCAGCTCAAACACATATATAGTTGTAGGCAGATGCAATACTGCATCAGCACGTCCTATAGCACTATCCTCCTCCACCTTAATAAATGCTCCCATAAGATTGAATATCAGATAGAAGACCGTCTGAAAGTCGCGCTCGTTCTTATTAGACAAGCGGTTGGATATACTCGACAGATATGCCTTTAAACGTATCATAGCTCCATTGATATTGTCTTCATACAGCATTTCAACAAATTCTGCCACAAGTCCATTATTGTCAATAGATACTGGAGAGAGATAATTGGGCGCCAGACTTCTCAGCATTCCAATCTTCACCTCCATATTAGGATATCCCAACTTATAGCTTTTGGTTATGGGACTGTACTTCTTGATAGTAAGATAGCCACTTTGATAGAGAATAGGCAGAGCAGAGGTCATTTGTTCTGGCGACACATCAAAGTCGTCAACGCTGACAGCATGCGCTTCAATATCCGTAACATTCACATGATATTTTTGCAGACTCTTGATGAGGTAACTGGGAGTGCCAGAGCCAAACCAATACGACTCAATTTTTTGTCCGCTCAATGCACGTATCAGACTAAACGGATTGAACACATCCTCAGAGTGTTCGCTGAAATGATAACCATCATAATATAAGCGCAACTCCTCAAGACATTGCTCATAAGTAATACCGAGAGCTTTGCCAAGAGCCTCAACATCCGGCTTCATCATAGTGGTCAATTCTGTAAGACTGATGCCACAGATGGCAGAATACTGGTCGAACCTGCTGATGTTCTCCAAGTTGTTCAATTCGCTGAATATGCTCAGTTGAGAGAACTTAGTTATGCCGGTGATGAACGTGAACTCCAAATATGGGTCGAGCTTCTTTAGAGGACTATAAAAGTTCTGCATTACAAAACGAAGACTACGCAAGTTTTCCTCCTCATGTACAACGTCAAGCAATGGAGCATCATACTCGTCGATGATGACCACCACCTTACGCCCCGTCATCTTAAAGGCACGCTTCACAATACCATCCAAGCGGTCGTTTGGATATCTTTCACGTTCATCCCTGCCATACAATTCCTCATACTCTGACAATTGCAAGCCAAGATAGTCCTCCAAACGCTCCGCATTGAGATGTTTTGCACCACTCATATCAATATGAAGCACAGGATATTTCACCCAATCCTTCTCATAATCGGCTATCGCAAGTCCATCAAACAGCTCCTTGCGTCCTTCAAAATACGCCTGAAGAGTTGATGCAAACAACGACTTGCCGAATCGCCTTGGACGACTCAGAAAGACATAGCTCATCTTCTTCCTTCGGAAGTCTGCTATATATCCAGTCTTGTCTACATAGAGATATCCCCCTTCTCTGATTTTCGAGAAGGTCTGTATTCCTACGGGATAACAATTAACGATTTCTTCCATTTATGCACTTTATTTATAAAGTCCTGTTGACTGTTGATTCTCTTGTTAATACTAATAGTGCAAAATTAGCAAAAACTTTCCGTTCTGCCCTAATCTTGAACTTAATATATAAGCATCCCCACTACAATAGTTGCTTTTGCTATGTAATCATATCATGAAGCTATTCCCTCAGCACGATAAATCTTGGCAATCATGAATGATAATCAATGATTTAAGCCGAGTTCTGTCATCAGTGACAGATAGAAGCTTCTCACGAATTCTTTGGTGTCCATATATGCACTAAACTCATCATTGTATGGGTAATCCTTAGATATCCACAATCTTCCCATCTCTGGATAGAAGCCCACTGTCTGATTACACAGCAGAAAAGGGTAATCGTAGGAGGCTATGACGTCTCGCCGTAGCCTCCTATGTTTGCCTTGTCTGCTATAATTCAAACTCATAATTCATAATTCGGGCCATATGTCGCCCGATATCCTTGTGTTTTTATATGTTTTTCCGATTATGGGCGCGTGCTGTGCACAAATAAAAGGCTTTACGTTAGGTTGTCGAGAACATGGTTCTCGTAAGACCTAATGTAAAGCCTTTTATTTAAATCCGATAGGATTTGCGCCAATAAGCGGTATGTGGAGAAAGGTTTTTGTCAAAGCCCTGCCTAACCGGATTTCGCAGATAAATTCCTGTTTGGCGGTTAGTTTGCCTGACTATATTTGCATTTCTAACGCTCAATACTATGAGTCCGGCGCACTAAGAAATCTTTGGTGCGAAATTCTTGAGTTTTGAGCGTTTGGAGTTAGCACGTTAATACACAGCACGTTATGAGGTTTTACGACAAAGCGTTGTGAAATCAGACTCGCAAACGAGCCACTTTTTTCTGCTATAGAGCCACTTTTACACTCCAAAACTGCCACTCTTGTCATACAACAAAGCCTCTTTTATGCTCTAATAGTGGCACTATCGGAGCGAAAAAGAGGCTTTATCGTTAAGCGTGGGTGCTGTTTTCGCAGCAAAACACCGTAAAAACAGCAAACCAGAACTCTAAAATCAATTTTTATTTTGTATCATGTTTTTACTCTTTAGACAATATTTGCATGATTGACAGGAATTGATTACTTTTGCATACAAAGGCTGTCCAAACATTAGAGAAGACAAAATATGCTGCTCAATATATTGGACTGTACAGTATAACTGCAAATGTATAAATTCAAATAACATGAAACTTGAAAGAAAAGAACTTGACAAGCTTTTCAAGGAAAAGTACCATTTCTTTATACCTGATTACCAGCGAGGATATAAATGGACCAGGATGGAGGTGCTAAAGCTCCTTAATGACATCTGGGAATTCTATCTGAATAACAGCAAGGACGACACTAACTTCTATTGCCTTCAGCCCGTTGTGGTGAAGCCAATGGAAGGGAAGTATTATGTCATCGACGGCCAGCAGCGCCTTACCACTCTGCTTATTATTCAGCAGGCTATTAACGACTACAAATGCAAGAAGCTGTTGCCTGATACGGAGCCGGCACTACACGCAGAAAAGTATTACTCCATAGAATATGAAACAAGAGCCAACAGCGATGTGTGGCTGAAAACAAGAAACAACAAAGAAGAGATGCAGAAGAATAGTGATTATTATCACATCTTCGGCGCTTATCATGCTGCTCTCGACTTTCTGAAATGGATTGATTCTGATACTTATAATGATACTACCGACGACAAATACACACTCGACGGACTTCCGTGCCCAAAGAGCTATATAAAGAAAAATGCCGATACAGAATTCGAAACCTGCATTTGCGAAAAGTGTAACGTGATATGGTACGAGCTGGACACAGAGAACGAGAACGACCATGAGATTTTCGACCGCCTCAATACGGGAAAGATTCCTCTTACAAACGCTGAGCTTATCAAGGCCATGTTCTTGCAGGAAGGCAACTACCCCACTCTCTCTGGCGACGAGAAAATAAAGAGCGAGGACTATAGAACAAACATTGCAAGACAGTGGGACGACATAGAGAGAAAGCTGCAAGATCCGTTCTTCTGGGACTTTATATACGACGAGAAGCACGTGGGCATGACCTACGACACCCGCATAGAATACCTCTTCGACTTGCTGGCAAATAAAGAAAAGGAGAAGAGCGACAGATTCTACTTCACGTTCGACTACTATGATTCGCTCTTCAGAAGCTATAAGGACAAAGGCGATGTCATCGACTTTGTCAACGAAGAATGGAAACGCCTGCGCAGCCTCATCCAGACATTGCAAGACTGGTATGACAACAAGACCTACTATCACTACATCGGCTACCTCATCTCACAAGGCCACTCTGTCAACGAACTGAAAAACATCCAGTTTCCTACTGACGAGGATGGCAATCCTCTTCCCGTACCAAAGAAGGCAGAGTTCGTGGCCAAGCTGGTGGAGCTAATTCGTCGGCAGACCTCCAAATACAAGCACGCCGATCTGAAGAAGAGCAAGAAGGGACTGACACCTGTCTTGCTGCTCTTCAACGTGCTGAATGTGCTTGACAATTCCGAGGACTCCGACCGCTTCCCGTTCCACTATTACAAGCACACCACATGGAACGAGGAACACGTGGCTCCTGCCACTCCTTTCGATCCTAACCGGCCTGACAGATGTTTCCAATTCGCGGCACAAATGCTTGAGTATTATACGGACATCAGCTTCTACGAAAAACTTGAGGGTCTGAATATAGAAAACAATAAAAAGCCCAAGAACAAGCGCAAGAAGAAAAACGCACTTGTCAACGAAGCCGTCGACTTTGTGACAGAAAAATATAAGGAGTATATAGATAATGTGACAGAAAAAGATGATGAGTATATAAAAAATGATGACAATGCGGATATCTGCAAAGAGCTTTTAGAGATATTCAAAGCTAAGGGTGAGAATCAGGAAGAACTGGCACGCAATGTATTCAGCAAGATTGTCAAGCAGCTTGGCATTGATGCCAACACCCTCAACGATGATGAAGAACAAAGAGACTATATATGGAACCAAGTGTTGCTCGACGAAGGCACCAACAAGAGCTACGGCAACGCCATATTCCCATACAAGCGCATGCGCATTATCAAGAACACCACTAAAGGCATTTTCGTTCCGATAGGCACTTACAATGTTTTCGTCAAGGCTTACAGCCACAGAATGACCAACATGCTTGAGTGGGACGATAAGGACGCGTTGAGATACCTGGCCGAAATATTCAACACTCTGAACAGAAACGGCCGAAACTTCCTGAACGCCAACCTTATGAACAGTAATGAAGCCCCTGAATTCATAAACATTGAAGAACTGAAAAAACTGACAAACAATGAGCAATAACATACAAGACACCGACGTACAGCAGGGCAGAAAATGCAGCCTCTGGCAACTCGCCGCTGAGAATGCCATCGTCATACCCATCATACAGCGCGACTATGCCCAGGGCAGAAGCAACGACAAGGTGCGCCAGATACGCCAACCTTTTCTGAAGAAGATATTCAAGGTGCTGGACAACAATGACAGCCGACTCGAACTCGACTTCGTTTATGGAACATTGGAAACTCCTAAGGACATTTCGCTCAAGAATGCCAACTACGACAACTTTGTGCCTTTGGACGGACAGCAGCGCCTCACCACAATGTTCTTGCTACATTGGTTTCTGGCATTGTGGAACGAGGACGACTTCAATATGATGCAGAGCCACTTCAAGGGCAGATTTGCTTACACCACCCGATTGAGTTCAAGCGATTTCTGCGCAGAGCTGCTTGAGCATGTATGTTCTGAAGAAGTGAAGCAGAGCATCGACACAGACACCAAACATCCTGTCAGCAGCATGCTTAAGGATGAGGGATGGTTTCACAACCAATGGTCGAACGACCCTACAATCAGCGGCATGCTGACCATGCTCGACTCAATGGCTTCAATGTTCAATGACATCATTGCCAAGGAAGACAGAGAAGCGAAGGCACACGCTTTCTTCGAAAGACTGACATGCAGCAACATTGACGACGCCGCGATAACGTTCAATCTGCTGTATCTTAACAGAGGCAACTTCCATCTTTCTGACGAACTGTACATAAAGATGAACTCACGAGGCAAACCTCTCAGCGACTTCGAAACCTTCAAAGCAAGATTCGAGTCGTTCATGGCAAAACATACAAACGTAGACAAGGAGTTTGCAAAAAAAATTGATGGAGAATGGGCTGATGTGTTCTGGAATCTGCGCAACAATGTACGCCCTAAATCAGAAAAGGACAATAAGGATTATTACAGAGACAACACCGATGACATGATAATGAATGTCATCAAGGTGACACTTGCCAACAAGTTTGCCATACTCGCCGACAACAACGACAACGCTTTGGACGAACTGTTCGAGAGCCAGATTGCCAAGAAAGCCAATCCTGACATGCGCCTTACCTTTTATCGCTATACAGAGCTTGGCGTATTCAATGACACTAACGACGACGATACGTGTGAAGACGAAGAGCCGGAAAGACAAATCCAGGAACAAAACGAAGCCGTATGTCAGAATGTCTATGATACGCTCAAGTTCATATCCGAAATAAAGGGAGCGTCGTCTGCCATGAAATATCAGATAGACAAAGAATACGTAGATGTAGACGAACTGCTCAACAGAATATTGTTCTATGGCATAGACGGCAAAAACAGCGAGATACCGGGCATTACTTACCAGACCAGACTGATGTTCTGGGCTTTGTCCGAATACTGCATCAGATTCAGAGACGACATCCAAAACTGTCTGCAGCCAAAATGTACAGCCCTTAACAGATGGATGAGATTCATAAGGAACATGGTGGAGTCTGCCGAATACAACAATGCTTCAGAGATGCAAAAGGCGCTCAAGTTCCTTGACCAATTATTGGCTCGGATGAAGAACAGCGACATAATAGCACACCTGTCCTCAATGAGGGACATTCCAGAAGACAGCACTCCATTCCCACAGTCACAGCTGAAGGAAGAGATAATGAAGGCGCAGCTGATTACGTGCGACGCTTCATGGGAGAACTCCATCGACCTGGCCGACAATGTGACATCATGGCCTGGTCGTTCGGGATACCTGTTCTATCTCTCCGGTATGTCAGACAAGTCGTATGAAGAGATAAGCCAATGGGACACAGCCACTCATAATCATTATCGCAGCCTGTATGACGAATACAAGCAAAAAATGGACATGCTGCTTCTTTATCTCAACAATACCGACTTCAAGAAAGAATGTCTGTTTGAAAGGGCTATGCTGTCGAAAGGTTGTTATCTGCGAAAGGAGGACAAACGTAGCATAATCTACTCCATGATGGACCAGTCGGTATCCTCTCGTTCTTACAGCTTCAGGCAGATGATACAGTTTAACGGCATCGATGCCAACAACGACGACTCTACATATAAGGAAGGTGTGGAGTGTCTAAAGAAAGTTCTCGACGACAACCTGTTCTGCTACACGGACACCAAACAGCTGGAGCAGTCGCTCCGCAATATCATCGACAGCTCGCTCAATGCCATCCGTGACTGGGACTGGCGTTTGCCTCTTCTTGAAAATCCAAAGATATGGGACGAGGCTAAGCAACGATTCATGTGGATAGACAACGACACAGCATGGGTGGTAAGACAGAAAGGAGGAAGAACCAATCAGTACGAAACATGGTCATACCATCTCTATCTGAGACTAAGTGATGCAGGAGTAAAGTACGACTACAGTTATCATAGTTATCCTCGCCACACATTCCTGAACTTCAAAGACAGCGGACAAGTCTATCAATTAAGAATCAGCCATACACCTTCCGACGAATGGCAGTTTGAAATTATAGCACTTGACGAGGACTCTAATCAAATAGAAATGGATTCGGGAATGAAGCAGTTTGCACTCAGTCTGATACCAGGCAACTCATTGCCATTCACCAAGAAGAGCATAAATGATGCTGTAATTTGTGCAGAGGCAATATATAATAGTATTAAGAGTTTTATTATACATTAAAGATACATAGAAAAAATGCGTAGCTGGCTACAAAGACTTAGGTATATCCTGTCTTGTTTTGTTATTATATGGACGTTTTTCCTCGTCCAAAAACCAATCTTTATCCTCTGCAACGCCCAACGGACGTATTCCGTGGCTGACTTTCTGGACGTGATGTGGCACGGCGCTTCGCTGGACGCCACCACCACGGGCTATCTGACCATCGTGCCGTTCCTGCTGACGTTGGTGTCGGTATGGTGGCGCAGACTGCCGCTGAAGAAGATCACGACGCCTTATTATGCCGTGATGATGCTGTTGGTGTCGCTGATATTTGTGGCGGACGCCTCGCTCTTCTCGTTCTGGGACAGCAAGTTAGACAAGGCGGTGTTTGTGTATATCGACTCGCCGAAGAACGCTGCGGCAAGCGTGTCGACGGGATACATCCTGCTGCGCGTACTGATAATTCTGCTGCTTACTGCCGGCACAACCTGGACGCTGCGCCGCATCACGCCCCGACGCCTGGACGCCATAGAGGGAATGACACGCCGCGGACTTGCCACGCTCGGCTCCGTGCTGGTGGGCGGCCTGCTGTTTCTCGTCATCCGTGGCGGCATCAGAGTGTCTACAGCCAATGTGGGCAGCGTATACTACAGCAACGACCAGTTTCTGAATCTCTCTGCCATCAATCCGGCGTTCAATCTGCTGGCAAGCATGGAGTTCGGCGGGAAGTATGAGGACGAGTTCGATTTCTTCCCCGAGGAGCAGCGTGCCAGCCTCATGCAGGGAATGTACGCCACGGCAGACACAGCCACGGTGAGCGTGCTCAACACCAAGCGCCCCAACATTCTCTTCATCTTCATGGAGAGTTTCGGCTCCACGATGATAGAACGTCAGGGCGGCGTGAAGGGAGTGGCGCCGTCATTGGACCGTCTTGCTAATGAGGGCGTGTTCTTCTCCAACCTCTACGCCAACAGTTTCCGTACGGACCGAGGCACGGTCTGCACGTACAGCGCTTATCCGGGTCTGCCAACGCTCTCAATAATGAAGGTGCCCAACATTGCGCGTAAACTGCCCAACATTGCGCAGTCGTTAGGCAAGGCGGGTTATCAGACCGACTTCCTCTACGGCGGCGACATCAACTTCACCAACATGCGCGGCTATCTCATGGCTGGCGGTTTCCAGAAGCTGACATCGCAGGACGACTTCTCCTTGCACGACCGCAACTACAGCAAGTGGGGTGTGCCTGACAACATCACCTTCAAGCGTCTGCTGGCGATGCTCAAGGAACGTGAGGGACAGAAACAGCCGTGGTTCACGGCGTTCCTGACGCTGAGCAGTCATGAGCCGTTCGAGGTGCCGTTCAAGAAGTTCGAGGACAAGCGTCTCAACGCTTTCGCCTTCACGGACGACTGCATCGGAAAGTTCATCAAGGAGTTCAGAAAGTCTCCGCAGTGGGACAACACGCTCATCGTGCTCCTCCCCGACCACGGCATCCCATACCCGAAGAAGGGTGAGCGCTTCGCCCCGCACTTCTTCCGCATCCCGATGATATGGACGGGTGGTGCCGTGAAGGGACCGATGGAGGTGGACCGCATCGCCAATCAGACCGACCTCGCCGCAACGCTGCTGGCACAGTTGGGCTTGCCGCACGGAGAGTTCGGCTTCAGTCGCAACGTGCTGGACAAGAGCTACACGAACGAGTTCGCCTTCTACTCCTTCGTAAACGGCTTCTGCTATCTTGACCACACGGGCGTAAGCGTCTACGACAACGCCGCCAACCACGTGTTCTACAAGGAAGGAGCAGCCGGCGATGACGCCCGCGTGAAGAAGGGCAAGGCCATACTACAGACGCTGTATGACAAGGTCGGTGAATTGGAAATCAAGAATTAGGAAATATCGCATAATACGTGCTATGAAAAGCTCAAAATAAAGTTTCTGGAAACTAACTAAACTAAATGAGAGGGAAATAAACTTAATACATTCCCCTCTCATTTATTTAGTGTAATTTTGGAATATAATCTTTATCCCTTTATAATAAGGACATTGGGAGGATTGTCCGATTTTGAGGTAACGAATTGCCAACCGTTCTTGTTGCTGCATTCTGCTTTGATATGCTTTCTTGGCATCTCGTCTATGCTACAAAACGTTCTGAAATTTGCTGTGCTTTCACTAACGAGTGCGATTGTAACTGAATC
>ENA-OWPL01000769-OWPL01000769.1-human-gut-metagenome-genome-assembly--contig:-NODE-769-length-20856-cov-8.032066_pt1 | contig 20856 bp, 22 predicted proteins | sample MGYA00248263_ERZ651844 | MGnify/ENA primary metagenome ERZ651844 (study PRJEB26924, sample SAMEA4378256) | human gut metagenome | biome: human gut; feature: human-associated habitat; material: faeces...
ATCGGTTCTAATGTGGACGCAGCAAAGCTTTCTGGTGTAAACGTAGTTTCCACCACAGTAAAGACTTATCTGGTAAGCTCCGTATGCTCCTGTGTAGTTGGTCTTATCCTTTGCGCACAGGCTGGTATGGGAAATATGGAAGCTGGAAACATGTACGAGATGTACGGCGTTGCAGCCGGCGTTATCGGCGGCATCTCCCCGCTCGGCGGAACAGGACTTCTGCTCGGAACCTTTGCCGGTGCGGCTGTATGGCAGACACTGGAGAATGGTCTGAACATGATCGGTGCACAGGTTGGTATCCAGCGAGTTGTAATCGGCGTGATCGTAGTTGCAGCCGTATTGCTGGATGTAGTTGTAAGAAACGGACAGTTTGGCAAACACAGAAAAAAATAACCGCAAGAAAACAGTATTTTTCACAGGAAAATGAATCCCTGGACCCGTCCCAGAGGGTTATTGATTATATCCGTGATACGGCGGAATATGTGAAGACAGAGGATGGCATGGTGTCGGCCTCTGTGATGCTGGAGCGATTTTTGTTTGACGCAACACTTCAGTATTCTTTGATCGGTAAGCTGTCTGGTGGGGAAAAGAGAAGACTTTATCTTCTGAAGGTGCTGATGGAGGCACCGAATATTTTGATCCTGGACGAGCCGACCAATGGTCTGGACCCGGCCGGCATTCAGGAAATGCGCAGTCTGATCGCTTCCATGCCCCAGACCACCGGAGCCACCGTGCTGATCTCCAGCCACCTATTGGGCGAGATCGAGCAGATGGTCACGCAGGTGGGCATCCTGAACCACGGAAAGATGCTGTTCGAGGGTTCTCTGCAGCAACTGCAAAAGCACAGCCGGGGCGGGATCCTGCTGCGGGTGCTGGATGTTCCCAAAAGCATTGCGGTGCTGAACCGACAGGGCATCCGGGCGGTGACACAGGCACAGCACCCGGATGTGCTGGAACTGCCCGCCCTGCCGGACGAAGCACTGGCGGCACTGGTGAGCACGCTGGCCGAAAACGGTGTCGGTGTGGTCGGGCTGACCGCCCAGACAAAGAATCTGGAAGAGATCTTCCTCAGCCTGACCCAGAACAACGGGGAGGTGGCCTGAGATGCTGCGTTCCTTTCATGCTGAACTTCAGAAGGCGCACCGGCGGCACGATCTGCTGCTCTGCCTGCTGGTGCCCCTCATCATGATCTTATGGGTGGGCGGGCTTGCTCCCTCTGATCCTGGAGAACTGGCCAACGGTTATAGCGCACTGCTTTACAGCATCCCGGTCATCGAGGCCATTCTGATGCCGGTGCTGATGGCCGTGCTTGCCAGCCGCCTGTGGGAGATCGAGGTCAAAGGCAGTATGCCAAAGCTCCTCTACACCCTGCAGGAGCGCCGCAGCCTGTTTGCGGGCAAAGCCGCCTTTGGCCTGCTGGAAATTCTGCTGGTGACTCTGCTGGAAATGGGAGCCGCCGTTCTGCTGGGCATCGTGCACGGCTACACGGAAGCCTTTCCCACTGGGCAGCTGGTCTATCTGTTCGTTTGCACACTGGCTGTGGATGCAATGCTCTTCTTTGGGGAATTTCTGCTGATGCTGTGGGTGGGCAATCCTCTGCCGGCGCTCTGCGTGGGCATCGTAGGGGCGCTGGTGGGGCTGTTCTCTGCTTTTATGCCGCCGCTTGCCAGTTATTTTGTGCCCTTTGGGTACTACATCCCTCTGAGCGCCTACGAAGTGGCAAACTGGGACAAGGCCACCCACACCGTCACCTACGGCACCCGCCCCTTCAATTGGGGACTGTTGGCCTTCACCCTTGCGCTGGGCGCTGTGCTGTTTGCCCTTGCGTGGCGCAAGGTACAGGACGAGGAGGTGTAAAACCATGCTGAAACGCTGTATTTTTGCGGAGAACCGCAAGCTCCACGCATCTCCCATCTGGGCCATGTTCTTTGTGCTGCCCATTCTTTCCGCCACCTATGGCACGTTCAATTATCTGCAAAATCTTGAGATCCTCACCGACGGCTGGTACAGCCTGTGGACCCAGCACACCCTGTTTTATTCCATGTTTTTCTTCCCTGCCATGGTAGCCACCTATGCTGCCTACCTGTGGCGGCTGGAGCATCTGGGGCACAACTGGAACCTGATCATGGCAAGCCCCGTACCGCCGCTGGACCTGTTTGCCGCAAAGTTTGCGGTGGTGATAAAGCTTGCGCTTCTGACCCACGGTTTTGTGTTCGCGCTGTTCGCGTTTTGCGGCAAGGTATTTGCCCATCTGCCCGGCTGGCCGCCGGTTACATTACCTCTGTTTTTACTGCGGGGACTGCTGGGTGCGCTGGCTGTCATTGCCGCACAGCTGGTGCTGGCCATGGTCATCCGCAGCTTTGCCGTACCCATTTTTCTGGGGCTGCTGGGCGGCATTACCGGCATCTTTATCAGTTCCAAGGGCTTTGGGATGCTGTGGCCCTATTCCCTGATGCAGCTCGGAATGAACTCCAACAAAAGTGCGGATGCTCTGGCTGGCAGCTACGAGCTGTTTGCAGCCAGCTGTCTGGGGTGGCTGGCGGTGTTCTTTCTGCTGGCGCATCTTCTGCTGCGCAGATGCGATGTCCGGGCCTGAGCGGTCTGCGGCGGAATGTTCACAAAATCTGCTTGAAAAGAACGGTGAAATCGGGTAGGATAATACCATTCAGAAGGTGAAAGGAGCGAACGCGATGCGGACACTGAAGGATCTCCTCAAACGGCTGCTGTGCTGGGCGCTGCTGCTGGCACTGCTGGTGCTGGCTGCGGCGGGGACTGTGCTGGGGGTACAGGGCTGGAAACTCTACCGTGGCACCCAGCCCGAACTCCCGGCGGCGCAGCTGTACGAGACCCTCTCGGCCCACCCCGGATTCACCACCTGCGATGCCATCCCCCAGACCTACATCGACGCCGTCATCGCTGTGGAGGACAGCCGGTTCGAGCTGCACCACGGCGTGGACCCGGTGGCCATCGTCCGGGCGCTGTGGACAGACCTGCGGACCCGCTCGCTGGCCGAAGGCGGCAGCACCCTGACCCAGCAGCTGGCAAAGAACATCTACTTCACGCAGGAGAAGCACTTTGCCCGCAAGGCGGCGGAACTTTTCGCGGCGCTGGACATCGAAAAGCACTGCTCCAAGCAGCAGATCTTTGAGATGTACGTGAATACGATCTATTTCGGCAGCGGATGCTACGGCATCGCCGAGGCAGCGGAAGGCTACTTCGGCAAGACGCCTGCGGAGCTGACCTCCGCCGAATGCGTCCTGCTGGCGGGCCTGCCCAATGCGCCGTCCGCCTACTCGCCGCATTCCAGCCCGGAGCTGGCGCTCAAGCGCTCGCAGGTGGTGCTGGACCGGATGGTCTCCTGCAAAAAGCTCACAAAGACCCAGGCCAGAGAGCTGCAGGATGAGATCGCCGCGCTGCCGGTGCTGGCAAGAACCTGACAAACTATAAAAACTCCCCTCAGCCATCCACGGCCGAGGGGAGTTTTTTGCGGAGATGCTTTCTTATTCCGGTGCCTTCATGCTTTCGACCATGCTGATATTCCGGACATGGCGGCGCATGAGGCGGCAGACGACGATGGTGAAGAAGAGGGTGAGGGCTACGCTGAACAGGTAGCTGCGGGGCGCGATGGAGCGGATGAACATCATCTGGTCCATCTCCACGGTGCGGACGATGAACTGATGCAGCGGCACACCCAGCGCAAGGCCCACCAGCGACCCGATGAGGGCCAGCAGGTCGATCTCGCGGAAGATGTAGCGGTAGACCTCGTTGTCAAAGAAGCCCAGCACCTTGATGGTGGCCAGCTCCTTTTTGCGCTCGCCAAGGTTCACGCTGATGAGGTTGTAGAGCACCACGGCGGCCAGCGCAGCGGCACAGACGATGATCAGGATGACCACATAGTTCAGGCAGCCGATGAGGTTGTCGAACATTTCGGTCGTGTCCTCCATGAAGGAGACACCGCTGACGTAATTGCAGGCCAGCAGGTCGGTGCGCAGGGTGTTGCGGTCGTCCGAGGTGGGGCAGTCGGTCTGGCCGTAAACGGTGTTCCACTCCGGCAGGGTACCGCCCGTCAGCGTCCGGAGCTGCGCCTGCGAGAGGTACAGCCGGGTGAAGACGTAGTTCTCGGTGATGCCGGTCAGGGTCAGCGTTTTGCGGCTGCCGTCGCTGGTCTCCACCTCAAAGGTGTCGCCCACCGCAAGGCCCAGGCTCTCGGCGGTCTTCTCGGTCAGGATGGCACTGCTGTCGTCAAAGGGGATGGCCTTGTGCCCCTGCCGGGTGCGGAAGGTGAAATATGCGGTCATCTGGCTCTCGTCTTCCGCCGTCACGATGCTTACAGTCTGCTTGTCGCCGCTGGCATTGTAGATGGTCACGCTCTTGTTGTAGAAACGGCCCCAGCTGGTGACATCGGCGCTGGAATCCAGCACATCGCCCAGACCGTGTTCCACGGAAAAGGCTCGGACGTCGCTGTACGAGATGGTCAGGTCGCTGTGGTTCAGCTCGGTGGTCTGGCGGTTGAGCATGGGCAGGATGGAGTCCTGGATGCCAAAGCCGATGAGCAGCAGGGCCGTGCAGCCCGCCACGCCCAGCACGGTCATGAAGAAGCGCTTCTTATACCGGAACAGGTTGCGAGCCGTGGTCTTCTGGGAAAAGCTCATGTGCCTCCACAGCGGGGTGATGTATTCGAGGAGGATGCGCTTGCCGGCCACCGGTGCGCGGGGCAGGAGCAGGGCGGCGGTCTTCTCGCGCAGGCTGGCGCGGCAGGCCTCCCAGGTGGTGATACCGATGACGGCTGCACTGAGCAGGACGCTTCCCGCAGCCATGCCGGGGTAGAATTGCAGGGTGAAGGTGGGCAGGCTGAACACCATGGTCTGATAGGCCTGCCAGATGATGGTGGGGAAGACGACGAAGCCCACCGCCATGCCCAGGATGCTGCCCAGGATGCTGGAGGCCAGGCCGTAGAACAGGTACTTGCCCGCAATGGCGGTGTTGGAGTAGCCCAGCGCTTTCAGGGTGCCCATCTGCAGGCGGTTCTCGTCCACCATGCGGGTCATGGTGGTGGAGGCCACCAGTGCCGCCACCAGGAAGAAGAACACGGGGAAGACCCGTGCGATGGCGTCCATCCGGTCGGCATACTGCTCAAAGGTGACGAAGCTCATGGTGCTGTTCCGGTCGAGGACGTACCACTCGCCGTTCTGGATGTCCGAGATCTGCTCTTCGGCATCGTCGATCTGCTTCTGGCCGTCCGCGAGCTTCTGCTCCGCCTCGGCTTTCTGCGTCTTGTATTCGGTGCGGGAGGCGTCCAGCTGCTCTTTGCCGGTATCGTATTCGGCCCAGCCGTCATCCAGCCGGGTGCGGGCATCGGCGAGCTGCTGTTCGGCGGCAGCAAAGGCGGAATAGGCAGAGGCGGTGCCGGTGGAAAGCCCCAGCTGGCCCTGCATCAGTTCCAGCTTCATCTTCCGCAGAGCGGCTTTGGCCTCGGTGACGAGTTCCGTATTGGAAAGGCTGGGCGAGGAGAGGAGCCCCTGGGCATACATCTGCCGCTTGCCCTCGTCCAGCTGCTGCTGGTAGCCGTTGAGCTGGGCGTAGATGCTGTCGTAGGCGGCCTGTGCCTTGGCGAGGGCATCCCGCAGCTCCGTGTATTCTTCGTCGGCGGGTTCGGCCTCGTCGAGCGCTTTCTGTGCGTTGTGGAGCGCGGCTTCGGCATAGGTCAGCAGCGGGTCGGCCACCTGCTTCAGGTTGACCAGAAGCTCGATCTGCTGGAGCTGATCTTCAAATTCCAGGATCTGCTCCTCGCCGTCCAGCACCTTGTCCGCACCGCTCTGCATGGTGTCGGGCAGGGCGGCTTTCTGCTGGGCCAGCTGCGCCTTGCCGGAGGTGTACTCTGCTTCGCCCTGCTCCAGCTGCGCTTTGGCGGCGGTGAGCTGGGCTTCGGCCTCGTCGAGCTTCTGCTCGGCCTGTGCAAACTGACGTTCGGCCTCTGCTTTTTGCTCGTCGTAGGTCTGCTTGGCATCGGCCAGTTTGGCAGTGGCGTCGTCGATGAGGGCTTCCCGGCGGGTGGTGCACTGTGTGCCGCTGATGAAGGTCAGCCGGTCGGCGACGGCATCCACAGCCGTCTGGTATTCATCGGAATAATTGTCATACTGGTCGGCATTTTTAACTTTGATATAACAGACAGTGTAATAATCAGCAGTCAGCTGACCGTCTGGGACGTAGACGATGGCGTCCAGAACGCCGTCGCCAGCGGTGGAAGTCTCCTGGTCGGAGGAAAAATGCAGCGGGTCCTGCACCTGCCCCACCACGGTATAAGAGGTGCGGGCGAGGCCGTCGGTGCCGTCCGGCAAGGTCAGCGTGGTGCCGATGGGGATCTCTTCCCCGTGGCCCATGACATGCACGACGCATTCGTCGGCAGCTTCGGGCATCCGGCCTGCCAGCAGCAGCGGGTGGTTCATATTCTCGGCCGTGTCGGCACCGGGGTCTGCCGGGAGCTGCTGGATGCGCAGGACAGCGGGCTGGTCGGTGCTGGACCAGCGGCCCTCGGCGTCCAGGTACTTCACCGGCTGGACCGCTGTGACGCCCTCGGCCGCGGCAATGGCGTCGATGTCGTCCTCGGAAAGGCCGAGGGTGGAGAGGACGCGGAGGTCGAATACGTTCTGCTGTACGTAATATTTCTGCCCGGCGATCCGCATACTGGGCGCAAAGCTGGCAAGGCCCGTCAGGATCATCACGCCCAGTGCCACGATGCCGAACAGGGACAAAAACCGGCTCAGGTTGCCCCTGAGATCCCGGAGGATGTTTTTTTGATAACTTTTCTGCACAAGAATCACCACTCGATCTGTTCCACGGGCACAGGGTGCTCGTTGACCTGGTTGGACAGGATCTGCCCGCTCTTCACCTGGATGATGCGGTCGGCCATGGCCGTCAGGGCTGTGTTGTGGGTGATGACGATGACGGTGCGGCCCGTCTCGCGGCAGGTGCGCTGCAGCAGGGCCAGCACCTGTTTGCCGGTCTTGTAGTCCAGCGCACCGGTCGGCTCATCGCAGAGCAGGAGCTTCGGATTTTTGGCGAGGGCGCGCGCAATGGAGACGCGCTGCTGTTCGCCGCCCGAAAGCTGGGCCGGGAAGTTGTTCAGCCGCTCGCCGAGGCCAACGCTTTCCAGCGTGGCTTTGGGGTCCAGCGGGTCGCGGCAGATCTCGCTGGCCAGTTCTACGTTTTCCAGCGCCGTCAGGTTCTGCACGAGGTTGTAGAACTGGAAGACGAATCCGACGTCATACCGCCGGTATTGGGTCAGCTCTTTCTCGGAGAACCGACTGACATCCTGCCCGTCGAGCCAGACGTGGCCCTCGTCGCAGGTGTCCATGCCGCCGAGGATGTTCAGCAGGGTGGTCTTGCCTGCACCGGACGGCCCGACGATGATGCAGAACTCGCCCTTGTCTACGTAAAAATTCAGGCGGTCCGCTGCGGCGATGCGGACACTGCCTGTCTGGTAGTATTTGGAAACATTTTCAAATTCCACGAAGTGTTCCATAATGCTTCTCCTTGCCTTGGGAAATCAAATTTATTCCAATATAACTATATCATAATTCCCACAGGTTGGCGGGAAAAATCGCCGCAAATTTTCAAAAACTTCATAAATTTGTAGTATCCCAGAGGAGGTCAGCCAGCGCTTCGATGCGGCACTGCGCAAAGTAGGCCTCTTCCAGAGGAATCCACCGACGGACAAAGTTTTCGTAGCGTTCGCCTTCCCGCGCCTGCAAACGGCGGGCCTGCTCTTCTTTGGAACAGGTGACGAACACTTTGAGGTCATAAAAGCCTGCAAGAATCGGGTGGTGGCTGTAGCTGCCCTCCAGTATATAGAGCGGTGCGGGCGGCACACACTGCTCCGGCAGATAGGCACCCTCCCGGCAGGAGTACGCCCGGCTGTGCACAGCGGCCCCGGCCTGTGCCGGAACGAGCACTTCCTCCCGCAGGCGGGTCAGGTCCATATTGGCGCAGGGTGTTTCGGCCCAGTTCGGGATGCGCTGTGCCGGGGGAAGATAGTAGTCGTCGGTATGGAAGACGGCGCTGCCCGGAAACGGTTCTGCCAGCTGTGCCGCCAGCGTCGTTTTGCCGCTGCCGCAGCGGCCGTCCAGCGCGATGAGCACGGGCCGCTCCGGGTGGGCCTTCAGCAGGGAGGCGATGGTCTGGGTGAGAGAAGTCATATTCATAAGTCTTTTCTGAAGGTCAGATTTTTGTATTCTGTTTTCGTTCCACTGCGGCGGAAGGTTCCATTTTCGGAAGGAGCAAAGCCCAGTGAGCACATTACACCGCAGGAACTGGCATTGTCAGCAGCGACATCGGAAAGAAATGTCTTGACGCCGTTCTGGATGCCAAAATCGACCAGTGCACCGACCATTTCCTTGGCGTAGCCCTTTCGCCAGCAAGTAGGATGGATGCAGTACCCGATATCCCAGCAGCGTCCGTTTTCCTTAATGACGGCGCAGCAGGTGCCGATGGCTTGGCCGGTGACTTTATCCTCTGCGATGACATAGTAGCAGTCAGCGCTGTCACTCAGATGCCGCAGAAGTTCCATATACTCATTGAGATTGTCGATTGTGTCCAGTGCTGGATCGGTCAGGTATTTTCCGGTAATAGGGTCGCCCCAGATACAGAGTGCAAAACCGGCATCTTTGGCCTCCTGCGGGCGCAGGCGCAGCCGGGCGGTTTCAAAAGGAATAAAATACATAAAGACCTCCTGAAAAGTTGCGTTCTTGACAAATCGTAAGAAATTGACTATACTACAAATAGAAAAGGCGCTGTCTGCAAAGTGGTCAGCTCCTTTACCGGCAAGTGTTAAAAAGTAACGACCGCTCTAGTTGGGGAACTGTGAGGCGGTCGTTACTTTTTATTGCGTTTGGAATAGTGCTTGGCCTTGGGCTTGTCCCGAAAGACATCCTTTGAGATCATCCAGGTTACCTGCGTAACGCCGATGACAACGTCTGCAATCAAATGCAGTATGTTCACAACAGTATTCAAAACATCCATGTTGGACTCCTCCGTTCAGGTTGGGTGTGGTTGACATGCAAACATCCCGGAGAAGATAAAAAGCAGACCTCCTCCGGATTTGACACCGGAAAGAAGCCCGACCACCTGCAATGCAGACAGCGCACCACTATTTCTAGTGGATGGTATCATTATAACACGGATTTCGACGCTTTTCAACGAGCGCGGCGCTCCGGCGGGGCGGCGCAAAAAGAGGAAACGAAAAACTTTTCAAAAACCCTTGACACCTCTCCGAAGCTATGGTAAGATAATGCCACGTTAGAAATAACTAACCACAAAGCGGTCCGCAACAGGAACCGCGTTCTTTTTGAACTTGAGGTTAGATAAATCTAACTATGAAGCTCTGCATAGTCTGGATGCACAGCGGGAATGCTTTTCTTAAACCAAGCAACGGAGGAAAACCGGCCATGGAGCGTAATTTTGAGACCGTGATGATCGAACAGTGCTCGCCGGTGCTGGCAGGCCTGAAGGCCGCCGGGCTCTTCCGCTATGAGACGCAGGACTGCAAAGACCTTGCCGAGCGGGTGCGCGGCTGGAACGCGCGGCTGGGTGAGAAGGGCCTCCGGGTCCGGGTTCTCAAGGGCTGCACCCGCACCCACCGGTATCTGGTCTATGTCTACCGGGAGAGCCGCCTGCGCGAAGTGCTTTCGGATGAGAATGTCCGTGCATTTCTGGTGCAGGAAGGCTACCGTCTGCCCGAAGGGTCGGACGACTGCGAACCGCTGCTACGGCAGCTGTCGCGGCGGTTGTGCTGCGAGGCAGAGTTTCCGCATGAGATCGGCATATTTCTGGGCTACCCGCTCACCGATGTGGTGGGCTTCATCGAGAATCAGGGCCGCAACTTTACCTGCTGCGGCTGCTGGAAGGCCTATGGCGACCGCGATGCCGCCGAGCGCCTGTTTGCCCAGCTGAACAAGTGCACCAGAGTATACCTGCGCCTGTTCCACAGCGGCACCCCGATCTTCCGCCTTGCCGTGGCGGCCTGAAACTGACATTTCCTACCAATACTCTCTTTTTATCCTGGCACCTGCCGGAGACACCACGCCCCGGCGGGAAAGATCCTCCTTTTGACACGCGGCCGCCCGTTGCAGTCTGACCCCTGCACCGGGCGGCTGTGTCATATCCGGACAAGTGCGTCGGATGGACGGTGGTACGTTGATTGCGGAGAGAAAACCTGACGCTCCGAAGAAACACGAACGGCTGGAATGTTTGCGGTCGTTCTTGTTCAAAATAGCAAAAATTGAACAAAACGGGAAGAAACAATCTGTTTGTTTCTACGAACTAACTTCAAATTATGAAAAAAATATTGACAAGAAAGGTTAGTAAGCGTAAACTATCTATGCTGATAGTCGCGACTGACTAACCGGCGTCGAAACTTCCCCCGACCGGAGGAACCTCACAGAACGCTGTGCGGGATGTGAAACATTGTGACATAAGGGAGTGGACGAAAGATGATGCCTTTGACGATGGCCAAGGCGGGCGAGACCGTCACCATTCAAAAGATCACCGGCAAGGACGAGGTGCGTCTGCATCTGGCAGAACTCGGCTTTGTGGTGGGCAGCGATGTGACTGTGGTCAACGAGATCGCGGGCAACCTGATCGTGCAGGTCAAGGAAAGCCGCCTGGCGCTCGATAAGACGATGGCCAACCGCATTCTGATCGGCTAAACAGCGGCAGCGCTGTTTGGGACCTGCTCCGACACTGGAATGGTCTCTGAATAAAAGACAAGTAGAGGAGGATTTACATGAAGACTTTGAAAGACGTCAAGGTCGGCGAAACGGCCACCGTGGCACGCCTGCACGGCGAAGGCCCGGTCAAGCGCCGCATCATGGACATGGGCATCACCAAGGGGGTCGAGATCTATGTCCGCAAGGTGGCACCTCTGGGTGATCCCATGGAACTGACCGTGCGCAACTACGAACTGAGCGTGCGCAAGGCCGACGCTGAAATGATCGAAGTGGTTTGATCCGAACAGAGAGGAAAGGAACACAATGAGCATTAAGATCGCATTGGCCGGCAACCCGAACTGTGGCAAAACGACCCTGTTCAACAATCTGACCGGCTCCAACCAGTACGTCGGCAACTGGCCCGGTGTCACTGTCGAGAAGAAGGAAGGCAAGCTGAAGGGCGAGAAAGACGTCATCATTCAGGACCTGCCCGGTATCTATTCGCTGTCTCCCTACACCCTGGAAGAGGTCGTCTCCCGTACCTATCTGGTCAAGGAGAAGCCCGACGCCATCCTGAACATCATCGACGGCACCAACATCGAGCGCAACCTCTACCTGACCACCCAGCTGATCGAGCTGGGCATCCCGGTGGTCATGGCTGTGAACATGATCGACCTGGTCCGCAAGAACGGTGACAAGATCGACCTGAAGAAGCTGAGCGCCGAGCTGGGCTGCCAGGCGGTCGAGATCAGCGCGCTGAAGGGCGAGGGCACCGAGGCAGCTGCCAAGGCTGCCATCGCCGCTGCAAAGGCGGGCAAGGCCTCCGAGGAGCTGCCTCATGTCTTCACCGGCAGCGTGGAGCACGCCATCGCACACATCGAGGAGTCCATTCAGGGCAAGGTCGATGACCGCTTCCTGCGCTGGTATGCCGTCAAGCTGTTTGAGCGTGACGGGAAGGTCCAGGAGGAACTGAAGCTGCCCTCCGACCTGATGGCTCACATCGACCAGCATATCAAGGACTGCGAGGCTGAGATGGACGATGACGCTGAGAGCATCATCACCAACCAGCGTTACGCCTACATCAATGGTGTCGTCGATAAGGCTGTCAAGAAGAAGGCCCGCGTCGAGCACCTGACCGTTTCCGATAAGGTCGACCAGATCGTCACCAACCGTGTTCTGGCCCTGCCCATCTTCGCAGTGGTCATGTTCCTGATGTACTCCCTGTCCATGGGTACTTCCATCGCTGACGGCGGCCTGGCTATCGGTACCTTCGCTACCGACTGGACCAACGACGTCCTGTTCGGTGAGATCGTTCCTGATGCTCTGGGCGGCTTCCTCGAGGGCATCGGCGTGGCGGGCTGGCTGTACGGCCTGATCATGGACGGCATCGTCGCCGGTGTCGGCGCAGTCCTGGGCTTCGTTCCCCAGATGCTCGTCCTGTTCTTCCTGCTGTCCATCCTGGAGGACATCGGCTATATGTCCCGTGTCGCCTTCATCATGGACCGTATCTTCCGTAAGTTCGGCCTGTCCGGTAAGAGCTTCATTCCCGTGCTGGTCGGCACTGGCTGCGGCGTCCCGGGCGTCATGGCTTCTCGTACCATCGAGAACGAGCGCGACCGCCGTATGACCATCATGACCACCTGCTTCATCCCCTGCGGCGCAAAGATGCCCATCATCGGCCTGATCGCAGGTGCTCTGTTCGGCGGTTCTTCTCTGGTGGCGGTCTCAGCTTACTTCATCGGCATGGCTGCCATCATCTGCTCTGGTATCATCCTGAAGAAGACCAAGCTCTTCGCAGGTGACCCCGCTCCCTTTGTTATGGAGCTGCCCGCATACCACATCCCTGCCTGGGGCAACGTCTTCCGTGCTACCTGGGAGCGCGGCTGGTCCTTCATCAAGCGTGCTGGTTCCGTCATTCTGGCTGCTACCGTCGTCCTGTGGTTCCTGCAGGGCTTCGGCTTCGAGAACGGCGCCTTTGGCATGGTGGAGGATCAGGACAACTCCGTTCTGGCTGCTATCGCAACCAAAGTCGCTTGGATCTTCGCTCCTCTGGGCTTCGGCAACTGGAAGGCTACCGTCGCTTCTGTCTCCGGCCTGATCGCAAAGGAGAACGTCGTCGGTACCTTCGGCGTCCTGTATCACTTCGGCGGCGAGGAGCTGTCTGAGAACGGTGATGAGATCTGGAACCTCGTTGCGGCAGATTACACCGCTCTGAGCGCTTACGCATTCATGATCTTCAACCTGCTGTGCGCTCCCTGCTTCGCTGCTATGGGCGCTATCAAGCGTGAGATGAACAACGGCAAGTGGACGGCATTCGCCATCGGCTATATGTGCGCACTGGCTTACTGCTCCGCTCTGGTCGTGTACCAGCTGGGCGGCATCATCACCGGCGAGCTGAGCTTCAACTTCTTCACCATCGTGGCTGCTGTCATCCTGGTGGCCTTCATCTACCTGATGGTCCGTCCCAACAAGTATGTGAACGACAACGAGGTCAAGATCGACGTTTCCAAGATCAAGTAAAAACTTCTCAAAACGCGCTGAAAGGAGTGCATTGTTATGATGGAGTTCCTGGCTGCTAATTTCAATCTGCCGACGATCATCGTCGGAGCCATCGTGTTTGGCGGTGTAGGCTGGATCACCTGGCACTCTCATAAACATGGCGGCTGCAGTGGATGCAGCGGCGGCTGTGACAGCGGTTGCAGTGGAAACTGCAGCAGCTGCGGCGGTGGCTGCCACTGAGCAATCGCGTAGGAGAAGGGGGCGCGGGTCAAGGCTTTGGCCCGAGCCCCTTTTGTAAACCAAGAGTTAGTGTGATATAACGAAAAGAGAGTGATACGAGATGGAACTGACGTCCGCACACCTGCGCTACCTGCTGGCCATCTATGAGGTCTCGCAGACCCATCTGGACATCAGCTCCCGCAGCATCGCCGAGAAGCTGGGCGTGACCAAGCCCTCGGTGGTACGGGTGCTGAACCTGCTGATGGAGCGGGGGATGATCGTCAAGGAGTATTACGGCAAGATCTACCTCACCGACCGGGGCATCTTCGTGGCCAGGGAGGTCAAAAAGCAGCTGGACGAAGTGCTCGCGCACTTCCCACCGGTGGAGGAAGAGCTGACCGATGAGGAGCGGTTCACCGCCGCCCTCGCCCTGACGGCGGCCCTGCCGGAACGGGTGTTCACCGGCCGGTACGACCAGCTGATGGGCGCAGAGGAAGCGCCTCCTGCCGTAGGCTGATGCCGTGAAAGACAAAAGAACCGGACTCCGCGGAGTCCGGTTCTTTTCGTATGCGGGTCCTCAGACCAGATAGCCCTCGAAGCAGTGGAGGTCTTCGGTCTTGACGATGCCTTCGAGGTAGAGGCCGTCTTCGCGGTACTCCTCGAGCTGGACGCTGCCGCGCTCCCGCATGGGGGCGGCGAGGCCCAGCTTATCGTAAGGCAGGAGAACGCGGATGGTGTGGACGCGGTCGCTGAGGGTCTCGTCCAGCTTGGCCAGCAGCTTGTCGAGGCCGTAGCCGGTCTTGGCGCTGGTGAGCAGGATGTCGGGGTCGAAGCTCAGCGCGCCGGGCTTGTCGCACTTGTTGTAGACGGTCAGGCGGGGGATGTCGGCGCAGTCGAGGCCGTCCAACACTTCGTCGGTGACGGCCAGCTGCTCCTCCCGCTGCTCATCGCCGGCGTCGGCCACCCGGACGATGACGTCCGACCATGCGGCCTCTTCCAGCGTGGATTTGAATGCTTCCACCAGATTGTGGGGCAGACGGGAGACGAAGCCAACGGTGTCCACCAGCAGCACGGCCATGCCGCTGGGCAGGACAAGCTTCCGGCTGGTGGGGTCGAGGGTGGCAAAGAGCATATCGGCTTCGGCGACGCTGGGGCCGCAGAGGGCGTTCATCAGGCTGGATTTGCCCACATTGGTGTAGCCCACGAGGCTGACCACCGGCATTCCGGTCTTGGCGCGGGCTTTCCGGCTCTCGCCCCGGCGCTTTTCCATCTCGGCCAGTTTCTCAGCCAGTGCGTCGATGCGGGCGTGAACGTGGCGGCGGTCAAGCTCGAGCTTCGTTTCACCGGCACCACGGCGGGCGCCACCGCCGCCGCCACCGCCGCCGCCCTGACGGCTCAGGCTTTCGCCCATGCCCTGCAGGCGGGGCAGACGGTAGCGCAGGAGGGCCAGCTCGGTCTGCAGCTTGCCTTCGTTGGTCACGGCACGGCTGCGGAAGATCTCGAGGATGAGCATGGTGCGGTCGATGACCTCGAGGCCGCCGAGGGCCGTGGAGATGTTGCGGATCTGGCTGCCGGTCAGCTCACCGTCGAAGACGGCGCACTCGGCCCCCAGCTCTGCTGCGGCAGCAGCGGCTTCTTCCAGCTTGCCGCTGCCCAGCACGATGCCGGTCTCAGGGGTCTGGCGCTTCTGGGTGACTTCGGCCACGGCCTCCATGTGGTTGGCCTCACACAGCGCAGCCAGCTCGGCAAGGCTGCGCTCGCAGTCCCACAGGCCCTGGTCGAGGGCGAGAAGGATGACCTTCGTCGGGGGAGTTTCGACTAAAATATCGTAAAGTTCGCTCAAAATGATTCCTTTCTGTCATTTGTTTGAAGAATATAGCAATTCGTAGTATTCTCGCGTCAGGGTATAGCACTTGCAGGGGATCGCTGTACCGTCGAATTTGTGGTAGACGGCCTCGTGGTCGTAGACAAAGCCTGCTTTCATCATGACTTTGCCGCTGGCGGGGTTCTCCACGGCGTGGGAGCAGGCAAGCCAATTACTGTCTGTATTCTTGAACCAGTATTCTACCAGAGCGCTCAGAGCTTCGGTGGTGCAGCCTTTGCCCCACCATGCTCTGCCAATGCAGTAGCCCGGCTCCCAGATGCCCTCGGAGAGGTCAAATCCCGGCCATTCATTTCGCTGTGCCGGTTCTCCCAGCAGGCTGTTGTAGATGCTGATGGAGCCGAACACCTGTCCGGTGGCCTTTTCCACGATGGCCCACTGGTAGTAGTCTTCGTTGGGATAGAGCATCGCCCATGCGCTCAGAAGCTCCTGCGTCTCGGCCACATCCTTGTGCGGCGTCCAGCGCAGCCAGCGGGTGACCTCCGGGTCGTTGGCCCAGTTTGCGTACATCATCGGGGCATCCGACGGCATAAGGCGGCGCAGAAGCAGCCGCGGAGTTTCGATTTCCTGTGTGCCGGCGTGGCGCATGATACATTCCTCCCAACCATTGTAAATATGCATAGAATAGCACAAAACCGGCTTCGGCGCAAGCAAAATGGGCTGCTTCGGGGCAAAAATGCTTGACAAGTGCGCAAACTTCATTAAACTGAAGATGACTGCATAAAAATTCTCCCCGGCAAAGGGCCGGGGAGAATGCTCAGGTTGGAAGAACATCCGCCCGGAGGATAGCCTGCCAGTCGCTGTGACCATACAGGAAGCGGAGGATGTGGACGGTCTGGGTGGAAGAATCGATCCTATAGAACAGAAGATAATTCTGCACAGGGACAAAATGGAGCTGATGATAGGCAAGAAGCGGCTCGTCGATCACTGGAAAGCGTCCGGGAAATGTTTCGAGCGAGTCGATGCTTGCAAGTGCATTCGCTAGCATCCGGCGAGCGGCCAGCGGATTTTGCAGTTGGTGAGCAATGTAGTTTGCGGCAGAGTGCAGGTCGTGCTCGGCGGCGTGAGAGACATGAATCTTGTAGTTCATTCAAGCCCCCACTGCTTCGACAGCTCTTTGCGGACATCTTCCCAGGGGCGCGTTCTTCCCGCCGCCACGTCATCCAGACCTTCCTGCAATTTCGCATACAAATCGAACCGGGCTGTCAGGGCCTCGTAGGTCTCGATGCTCATCACGGCAAGGTCGCCTTTGCCATTTTTGGTGATGAACACCGGCTCGGCGTAGTCGTGGCAGAAGGTGGAGATCTCATTGTAGTTGTTGCGCAGGTCTGCGCTGGAACGAATCTTGGGCATCCAAAAGCACCTCACTTTCATACAAAAATTATACCTGAATTTCTTTATAAAATCAAGGAAAATAAAAAAGGAGAACCTTTCTATGACGGACATCCGAGAGTATCTTGCCCGCAAGCCGCTTTTGTTCGACGGCGGCATGGGTACCTATTATAAAGCGGCACCGGGCGCGGACTGCGAAATGGCCAACCTCACCGACCCCGAGGGCGTGAAGAAGGTCCATGCGGAATATCTGGCCGCAGGCGCACAGGCCATCAAGACCAACACCTTCGGTCTGCCCCGGATGGCGGCGGCCCAGATGCCGGGCTGGGAAGAACTGGCCGAGGCGGGCTGGAAGCTGGCCTGTGATGCCGCTGCGGAGAAGGATGCCGCCGTCTTTGCTGACCTCGGCCCGGCCCCGGACACTGAAGCTGCCCCGGCCAGCAGCGCCTACGGCCTTGTGGCGCAGCAGTTCGCCGCACTGGGTGCAAAGAACTTTCTGTTCGAGACGCTCAGCTCCGATGTGGGCATTGTGGAGGCCGTAAAGGCACTGCGTGTGGCCGTGCCGGACGCCTTTGTCATGGTGTCCTTCGCGGTGCTGCCGGACGGCTACACCCGCGAGGGCCTGCTGTTCCGCGACCTGCTGCGCCGGATGGAGCAGAGCGGCGTGGTGGACGCCGCGGGCCTGAACTGCGTCTCGGCCCCCGGCGCGATGAAGAAACTGGTGCAGGGCCTTGGCGAGACGCTGCTGCCCCTGTCGGTGATGCCCAACGCGGGCTATCCGGTGGTCACCCGGGCGCGGGTGCTGTATCAGGGCAAGCCTGAGTATTTTGCCCGGGAGATGGGGCAGATCGCCGCTGCGGGCGTCCGTATTTTGGGCGGCTGCTGCGGTACGACGCCCGCCCACATCGCGGCCCTGCGTGCAGAGCTGGATGCCCTGCCCCAGCAGACCAAAGCCGCTCCGGCAGCGAAACTTTCCACCGGGACTGCACCGGCGGTGGAAAAAGACGACACTTTCCTGCGGAAACTGAACGCAGGTGAGAAGGTCATCGCCATTGAACTGGATTCGCCCCGGGTGGCCGACCTGAGCGGCTATCTGGACGGCGCACGGCGGCTGCAGGCCGCAGGCGCTGACCTGCTGACCATCGCCGACTGCCCCATTGCGCAGGCCCGGATGGATTCTTCTCTCGTGGCCTGCCGGGTACACCAGGAACTGGGAATGTGTGCTCTGCCCCACATGACCTGCCGCGACCGCAACCTCAACGCCACCAAGGCCCTTCTGCTGGGCCTTTATGCTGAGGGTGTGCGGGAGGTGCTGGCCATCACCGGCGACCCCATCCCCACCGCAGAGCGGGACGAGGTGAAGAATGTCTACCAGTTCAACTCCCGCAAGCTGGCCCAGTACATCGTCTCGCTGGCCGGGGAGGGCCGGGAGATGCCCTCGGCCATGACCGTCTTTGGTGCGCTGAATCTCAACGCCCGGAACTTTGAGGTAGAGCTGCGCCGGGCCGTGGAAAAGTTGGAAAACGGGATGTCGGGCTTTTTGACCCAGCCGGTGCTGTCGGCACAGGCGGTGGAAAATCTCCGCAAGGCCCGCCAGACACTGGGCGAACGGGCTAAAATTCTGGCCGGCATCATGCCGGTGGTCAGCCAGCGCAACGCCATCTTCATGGAGAACGAGATCAACGGCATCCATGTGGAGGAGGACATCATCCGGCAGTTTGCCGGGCTGGACCGCGCCCAGGGCGAGGAGCTGGGCCTTGCCATCTCTCTGAAGATGGCGCGGGAGGCCCTGCCCTATGCCGACGGCTTTTATCTGATGACCCCCTTCAACCGGGTCGCCCTGATGGAACGGCTCATCGCCCGGCTCCGCACCGAGGTGCTGCAGGAGTCCTGAAGAGGGAAACGGCAAAACGATTCGATGAAAGGAGCGACAGTCTATGGCAGAACCGACCATCAGCATCATTGTCCCGGTCTATAAAACGGAAGCCTACCTCGAAAAATGTGTGGATTCCATTCTGGCGCAGACCTTCCGGGACTTTGAACTCCTTCTCATAGACGACGGCTCCCCGGACAACTGCCCGGCGCTGTGCGAGGAAGCAGCAGCGCGCGACCCGCGCATCCGGGTCATCCACCAGAAGAACGCTGGACTTTCCGCTGCGCGGAACACCGGGGTGGAGGCTGCGCGCGGGGAATGGATCGGTTTTGTGGACAGCGATGACAGCATCGCCCCGGAAATGTACGAGACACTGCTCACCTACGCCCGGCGGGACGGGGCACAGATCGCGGTCTGCGATTACCTGCTGGTGACGGAAGCCGGAGAACCGCTTCCGTCGCCGTATTGTCTGGAGGAAGACAAGGTGCTCGACCGTGTGGGGGCGCTGGAACAGATGAACCGGGGCCACTTCAAAGTGGCATGGAACCGGCTGTACCGACGGGAGCTCTTTGAAACGGTGCGCTTTCCGGTGGGGAAGATCCACGAGGATGAATACACGGCGCATCAGTTCTACTGGCAGTGTGAACGGATCACGATTGCAGCAAAGCCGCTGTATTTTTATGTGCAGCGGGGCGGCAGCATCATCCATACCGATTCGCCCCAGAAAACGATGGATCTGGCAGAAGGCATTTTCCTGCGGGCCTGCTTCGAGCAGGAGCAGCAGCTCACCAGGCTTGCCATAGAAGCAGCCAAGACGTCGATGCTGGTGTTTGCGCAGGCCCACAGGCGGAAGGACCTGCAGCCGGCGCAGCGGCGGTGGTGCGCAGAGATGCGCGGCCGGATGAACGCGCTGGCAAAGACCCTGCTGAAAAGCGGGAGCGGCTCGCGGGCCGACCGGATCAAGTTCCGGCTGTTCCTCTGTTCTCCAACGCTGTACCGCGCGGCGCTGCTGACCAAAAGCTGGATGAACAAGATCGGTTTCTGAAAAAAGAGATTGACAAAACGCCCAAAAACGGCTATATTCTTTGTATAAATGCAATGAAAAAGAGTGTGCATCGCAGGCAGCTTTTCAGAGAGCCGGGGCAGGTGAAAGCCGGTAAGTGTGCGGCGATGCGCTGTCGCTTTTGAGCAGAGGCGGGGAAATCAGTAGTCGCCTCCGGGCCTGTCCCACGTTATCGGGGCATCAAGGGGTACAAAAATGCAAGGCGCTTTTTGTGCAATTTGGGTGGTACCGCGGTGTAATTGATTTACAGCCGTCCCATGGAACGTTCCGTGGGGCGGCTTTTTTCGTCCCACGTCATCAACAGTTTGGGAGGAACCCCTATGAAAGAACTCGCAAAACAGTACGACCCCAGCCAGGTGGAAGACCGCATCTACCAGTTCTGGCTGGACGGCGGCTACTTCCACACGGAAGCAGACCCCGACAAGAAACCCTACACCATCGTGATGCCGCCGCCGAACGTGACCGGCCAGCTGCACATGGGCCATGCACTGGATAACACCATGCAGGATGTCCTCATCCGCACCAAGCGGATGCAGGGCTACGCTGCCCTGTGGGTGCCCGGCACCGACCATGCGTCCATCGCCACCGAGGCCAAGGTCGTGGAGGCCATGCGCGCCGAGGGTCTGACCAAGGAGATGGTCGGCCGCGACGGCTTTCTGGAGCGCGCCTGGGATTGGAAGACCAGGTACGGCAACCGCATCGTCAGCCAGCTGAAGAAGCTCGGCACCAGCTGCGACTGGCAGAGGGAGCGCTTCACCATGGACGAAGGCCTGTCCGCCGCCGTGCGCAAGGTCTTCGTGCAGCTCTACAACGAAGGCCTGATCTACAAGGGCGACTACATCATCAACTGGTGCTCGCGCTGCCATACGGCCCTGGCCGAAGCCGAAGTGGAATATGGCGACCATACCTCGCCCTCCATCTTCGTGCGCTTCGCCCTCAACGATGCCGCCCTGGCCCAGCGCATCCCCGGCGCCGATCCGTCCCGCGCGCTCTATGTCGGCGATTCCGGCGTGGACAGCGAAACGGCGAAAAATGCCTCGCTTCCCTGCGTCCTCTGCGACTGGGGATACTGGGACCGCGACAGATTAGAGAACTGCGCCGCGCTGGGGATCATAAGTGCCCCGGCGGAGCTATTACAATATGTGTGAGGTCAATATGCAGGACATCATTCTTCTCAAGCAGGGCGAGATCGTCCTCAAGGGTCTGAACAAGAAATACTTTGAGCAGAAGCTCATCTCCAACGTGAAGCGCCGTCTGCGCTCGCTCGGCGAGTTTGACGTAACGT
>ENA-OWPL01000770-OWPL01000770.1-human-gut-metagenome-genome-assembly--contig:-NODE-770-length-20840-cov-21.831080_pt1 | contig 20840 bp, 18 predicted proteins | sample MGYA00248263_ERZ651844 | MGnify/ENA primary metagenome ERZ651844 (study PRJEB26924, sample SAMEA4378256) | human gut metagenome | biome: human gut; feature: human-associated habitat; material: faeces...
GAGGCGCTCAAATCCTGCTCCAAGGCACTCGATGTGTTCTACAAGCGCAGCTCCGTATCAGCCTTCCGCATCGCCTGCCTCTGCCAGTATCTATATCAGCTGGAGGGAAAGAAGGACGAGAAAACTATCCACAAATGGGTGAAGCAGATTTATCTTGCCATGGCCGACTATACCCTCTATAATATGATCTCAAAATGGGGTACAGTGTATGAGCAGATCAATGCCGACCATGTGGTTACGGATTACCGCCCGAGCCATCTCTTCGAGAACCTCCCTTCTGAGTTTACCCGCGATCTGCTCAAGGTAACCCTGGAGCATCTGGAGCAGACGACACCTGCCAAGAACGTGATTTCACGCTGGGTGAAATTGGGATGGATAGAGAAGGTTGACAAGAATCAGTTCCGCAAACTCAAGCAGTAGGTTTCTTCCTGAAGCTCGTGTTTCTGTACTTCAACTACTGATTTTAGCAGATATGATAATATTAAGAACTATAATGAGATAAACTATGATAGATAAAGTAATGATAGAAAAGCTTCGCTCCCTGCCGATAGAGCAGGTTGCCGATGCGTTGGGAATGGGATTGCGATGGCATAATGCCATCAGCCCCTTCCATAACGATTCTCATCCGAGCCTTCATTTCTCAACCTCCCACAATACGTATCATTGCTACGTATGTGGCAAGCATGGGGGCACCATCGACCTCGTGATGCACAGAATGAATCTCAATTTTCATGATGCCTGCTGCTGGCTTGCACGGGCATTCGGACTCGATATTGAGGATGACGGAAGAACAGGCGATCGTGGCTGCAGATATGAAAACTCTGCTGGCAGATTCGCAGATGTGAAGCCCAGAAAGGTGCTGCCTATAGAGCCATCTCGCCCCGTTGCTGTAGATACGGAATATCTCAATCTCTACGTGTCGCATCCTGTGCTCAATGCCGAGGCAGAACACTTCCTGCTGGACGAGCGAAGGTTGAGAAGAGAGGTCATCGAGTGGTGCCATGTTTCGAGTATCTCGGATCCTACTCCGTGCAGAAGATTCGGCAAGCCATTCTATGATGCGCCCTCCCTGCTCATTCCTTATTATACCCGGGAAGGGAGGTTGCTCTCCGTGCAGAGCCGCTATCTGGGTACTGATGAAAATGGGGCTGGGAGCAAGCAGGCTGCACGAGCCAAGGGGGTAGCGAGGTTCAAGTTTCCCAAGGGTTCGGAGTGCCATGTTTACAATCTTCAGATACTTAACTGGCTGTCGCCCGGCGAGCCTCTTTTCATCACGGAAGGCTGTACGGATTGCTGGGCGATGATGAGTGCCGGGTATAAGGCGATAGCCATACCATCAGCCACCTTGCTGAAGGAAGAAGATCTTCGCCCCTTGCAGGACTTGAATCTCCATATCTTCCCTGATGCCGATGAACCTGGAGAGCGACTGTATCTGCAGTTGAAGGATCTGTTGCCGCAGCTGGTTCGTCATCAGTTGCCTAAAGGATGTAAGGACTTTTCGGAGTATTATATCCGTCTTATAGGTAATAATTAAAAATAGACATTTAATAATAATCATTTAAAATAATATTGCTATGTTGAATTTGTATGTTGAAAGAATGATTCGTGAGCGTGGTACCATTATGGGGTTGCTCAAGGCTGAGAATGTGAACGATAGTGAGTTTGATGAGCAGGTGAAGGTATGCGGCACCGTAGAGCGTGAGGCAGATTGTCTTCCGGCAGGAAAGTATCGTGTGTGCATTGGCAAGTGCATCTATCACCGTCGCAAGATGCCGTTCCTGGTTCCGATGGATTCATCCCAGTGTGAGCTTTGCTGCAAGGCTCGTCATTCTCATGAGTTTGGCGATATTTCAGCCTTCACCTCCCTGCCATGTGCGATGATTCAGCCCGGCAACGGTCCGTTTACGATGAGCCGTGGCAGCATCCTGGTGGGTGAGGTCCATGCTCCCGGCTATGTATTGAAGAGCCAGTCGCTCTTCACCACCCTCTACGAGCGCATCAAGAAGGCGGTGTGGCGCGGCCATGATGTAACGCTGGAGATCAAGGAGGTGTAGGCAGGAGAAGGATGCTTTTGTTATAATACAGTAAGTATTGTAGTAGAATAGCTGATGATATTGTAAAAGAAAAAGCAGTTGTTGCGGTAAGAGGCAACAACTGCTTTTCTATGATCTACCTTCTTGTTTTCTGGACCACCTTTCTGGACCACCGTCAGGCGTCCTGCCGGATTTGCAATCCGGCATAAAAATGTTTGACGATTTAGGACATTGCGGATTTGCAATCCGCCTCACCTGGATGACAAAAAAGGATTTGCAATCTTGCTTGCTGCGGATTGCAAATCCGCAGGTCTTAAAGAGGTTGGGGCATTTTTAGACGATGGATTGCAAATCCGTCGGAACGAAAGATGGCTGGCTTTGTTTTTTACAAAGACTCATCCACTTCTTTCCAATCAATCAATCCCTTGCCTGTTTCATCGAGTTCCACGGCCAGGGCGATGACCTTGCGCTTGTCGGCCTTGAATGGTTCTGTGTAGCTCTTTTCCTTTATCTGGCTCTCGGCAGCAGAAATGCCGCCATTGTTCGATAGCTTCAGCTCCAGGATATAGATGAAGGATGGAACCTCTACAATCATATCAATTCTGCCAGTGGCTAGCATCCTTTCTACTTCCACCCTAAATCCCAAGGCTCTGAATATCGTGCTCATTATCAGCCGGTAACGCTCCTCCATATCCATACTCGCCATTTTCTTGTTGCTGTATGGAACATCGGCGATTAGAGCCTTTAATGCCTTCTTGGCTTCAGCGGTATTGCCGTCCTGCATCATTTTTCTGAGGAAGCTCTGCGCAGAAACCACTTCCGAATTCGACTTCATGGTCAAGGCAGGAACCACTACCCGGTATAATGCCTTGCGAACTTCAAAGTTAGGGAAGCCCAGGATGTAAACGCCATCGTCGTAACCCTTGATGGTGAGATACCCCGACTGATAGAGGAAGAGCTCGGCTCCGCCATTCACCACATCCGATGTCTCCAGGGTATCGCACTCGATGAAGCAATGGTCAAAATATTCCATCTTCATCTCCATGTCATCCACGAACTTTGGCAATAGGGAAGTGGCCCCAGATGAAGCCCAGTAATTTCTCAATTCCCTATCATCCAGGGCATTGATGAGGCTGAACGGACTGAAAATATCCACCATATTTTTGCGGCAGAAATGATATCCGTCGTAATAGGCAGTGAGCTGCTTCAGGGTCTCCTCAGGAGTCCATCCGTTTTCTTCTCCCATCGCCTCAATCTCAGGCATGAAGTTGTCGGCTACTTCCTGTTTCGAGATACCGCAGATGGTGGCGTATGGTGCATCAAAACTGATGTTGCTCAGGTTGTTGAGCACGGAGAAGAGGGAGATTTGTGTGAACTTGGTGATGCCCGTGATGAAGACGAAACGCTCGTGTTCGTCTTCTTTTTTCAAAACGGCAAATACGGATTTATAGATGGCTGTGCAGGCATCATGCTGAGGAGTCTTCCAAGAATGCTGCAATGGAGAATCATACTCGTCGATAAGAATAACCGCCTGTTTCCCGGTCTTTTGAAACATCGTTTCGATGATGTTCTGGAAACGTACGGCAAGGGAAACCTCCGGACGTACCGCAACTTCATACTTCTGTTCGAGTTTATAGAAGGCATCGTCGAGATAGGAGTTGAGTTCTTCGGGGGTAGCTCCTCCGCAACTCATGTCGAGTCGAATTACGGGATAGCAGGTCCAGTCTTTCTCTAGCTTCATCACCTTCAATCCTTCGAAGAGTTCCTTTTTCCCCTCGAAGTAAGCCTGGAGTGTATCCACGAGAATCGACTTGCCAAAGCGGCGTGGGCGGCTTAGGTAATTATACGTTTTATTTCTGTTGGCAAGTTGCCAGATGATATCTGTCTTGTCAACATATAGGTATCCTTCCTTTCTGATTGTCTCAAAGGATTGGATGCCTACAGGCAGTCTTCTATGGTTAGTCTCTGTCATCATATGATTCATTCTCAGAATTGTTCTGCAAAGATACGAGGAATAAATGAAATCTCCAAACTTTTGTCTCTTTTATTTGTTGTTACAGATATTTTGTCGTACTTTTGCATCTTGTTAGTGTAGCATGTCTAATTTAAGTTATGTAGAACCTATTTTTGGGTAACTGCTCATGAGAAAAATAATGGGAGAATATATTAAGAGTATAAAATAAAATGAAGAGAATTTGTGATTTCATTTCCCGATATATGGGAGTTATCGTGCTGCTGACAGCTGTAGTGGCACTGATGTTGCCAGATTCATTTCAATGGGTAGATACCATTTACATCAATCCCTTGTTGGGAGTCGTGATGTTTGGCATGGGATTGACACTTAATCCTGCTGATTTCAAAATCGTGTTCAGCCGACCGAAGGATGTCATTATTGGTTGCTTGGCACAGTTCATTGTGATGCCCGTGTTGGCTTGGTTGCTAGCCAAGGTTTTCCATTTGAGTACGGAACTTGCCTTGGGTGTGATATTGGTGGGATGTTGCCCTGGCGGAACGGCTTCCAATGTCATTACCTATTTGGCTAAGGGCGACTTGGCTTTGTCTGTGGAAATGACGGCGACCTCTACCGTCTTGGCACCTTTTTTGACACCGCTGATCACTTGGTTGATGGCAGGCACGTTTGTACATGTCGATGCCCTGAGCATGTTCTTTTCTATCGTTCAGGTGGTGATACTCCCGATAGTCGTCGGCTTCATCATCCAGCATGAGTGTCCGAAGTTTACCTCACGAGCCGTGGCTTATCTGCCAGCTTTCTCCTCGTTGGCGATTACCTTCATCGTAGGTATCATCGTGTCGCACAATGCCGAAAAACTTCTGACGAGTGGTTTGCTTATCATCTTGGTGGTGATGCTGCATAATGTGTGTGGCTTGCTCTTGGGGTTCTCCATCGGCAAGTTGCTCAAACTGGAATATAAGAAATGTGTCGCCATTTCCATCGAGGTGGGCATGCAGAATTCAGGACTAGCCAGCTCGCTAGCCACCCTTCATTTCGCAGCATATCCACTCGCTACTATTCCTGGTGCTATCTTCAGCGTATGGCATAATATCAGTGGAGCATTGATGGCAAGATTGTATGCTAGTCGTAGAGGGGAGCTTATATAAGATAAAAGCTTGCAAGTAATAAGGGAGTTACTTGCAAGCTTTTGTTGTTTTTGATGTATCTTTAGATGCTTCCAGCAAACTTTCGAAATCTTCGCAGAACTCTGTCATCTTGTGATAGAGTAGGTTGCTGCCTTTGTCGGATAACTCCTGATCGGGGAGGGGACCGCTGTTGATGGCGACCGTAAAGATGTTGGCGGCTACACCGGCACGTACACCTAGAGGGGCATTTTCTACTACGATGCCTTCCCATGGCTTTAGTTTGCCTGCCTTTTCCAATCCCATAAGATATGGATCGGGATTCGGTTTGCCACGCTTCACGTCGTATGCGGTTACGATATGATTCTCGTCGAGGAAGTCACCGAAGTCATTGAGCAATCTTTGTATGAGCGGGCGTTGACCACTGCCAGTAACCACGCCAACTTGCATTCCTGCGTCCGTAATTTTCTGCATAATGTCAAGTACACTAGGAAATATCTCTGCGGTAGGCATGGAGTGGAATATCTCTGTCTTCAAGTCATACATCTTCTGTGCTTCATCCAATGAGATGTCGATGCCTTTCTGTTTCTTCACCATCATCTGGATGGTGTCGATACCACGAGCTCCCTCTGTGGCGTAAGCATCGGCTGCGGTCATTTGGATGCCAAACTGTTTCATCGACTTCTGCCATGCCACAGCATGATTGGGCATACTGTTGTATAGTACGCCATCCATATCAAAAAGAACGGCTTTGGGGCAGAACTCCCCAAAGCCGTGTTCTTTTAAGTATTGATTAATTTCTTCTCTCATATTTGAAAGATTTACTTCTCGTTAGCCAAACGATCCTGGATAGCCTTGCTCTCTGCCTCATAACCAGGCTTGTTGAGCAATGCGAACATATTCTTCTTGTAAGCCTCTACACCAGGCTGGTTGAATGGGTTCACCTCTTCCAAAAGACCGCTGATACCGCAAGCCTTCTCGAAGAAGTAGATCAACTGACCGAGATAGTAAGCGTTCAACTCTGGTACATTGACCAAGATATTAGGAACACCACCGTCAACGTGAGCCAAGCGAGTACCGAGCTCTGCCATCTTGTTGACCTCATCCACACGCTTGCCCTCCAAGAAGTTCAAGCCATCGAGGTTCTCGTCATCGTGAGGGAAGAGCAACTTCTCGTTAGGAGTCTCTACGCTGATCACGGTCTCGAAGATAGAACGCTCACCCTGCTGAATCCACTGACCCATAGAGTGGAGGTCGGTAGTGAAGTCGCAAGCAGCAGGGAAGATACCCTTCTGGTCCTTACCCTCGCTCTCACCATAGAGCTGCTTCCACCACTCAGCGAAGTAGTGAAGCTTAGGCTGGAAGTTGCAAACGATCTCAATCTTCTTGCCAGCCTGTGTGTAAAGAGCCTGACGTGTAGCTGCATAGATAGCTGCAGGGTTTTCGTCGAAAGCTACGTCCTTGCCGCAAGCCTTCTCCATCTCAACAGCACCTGCTACGAGCTGCTTAACATCGAAACCTGCTACTGCGATAGGAAGCAAACCTACAGGAGTCAATACAGAGAAACGACCACCCACGTTATCTGGGATGATGAAGCTCTTGTAACCCTCCTTGTCAGCGCATGTGCGAGCAGCACCCTTCTTAGCGTCGGTTACGGCTACGATAACGTCCTTAGCCTCTTCCTTGCCACGCTGGTCTTCGCACTGCTTCTTGAGCAAGCGGAATGCCAATGCAGTCTCGGTAGTGGTACCAGACTTAGAGATATTGATGACACCGAACTTCTTGTCCTTCAAGTAAGATGTCAACTCATAGAGATAATCCTCCCCGATGTTGTTACCTGCGAAGAGGATTGTTGGATTCTTCTTGTCGTTGACGAGCCAAGCAAATGAGTTGCCGAGACCTTCGATAACGGCACGTGCACCGAGGTAGCTACCACCGATACCTGCTACAACGACTACCTCGCACTTCTCGCGCAAGGTGTTGGCAACAGCCTCAATCTCACCCAAGAACTCAGGAGTGATAGAAGATGGCAAATGCAACCATCCCAAGAAATCGTTACCCTCACAAGTGCCATTCTCAAGAGCTTCCTGAGCGGCCTTTACCTTTGGCTCGTAAGCCTTTACTGCACCTTCAGCAAGGAAAGATGCGGCCTTTGTAATGTTTAAGCTGATACTTTTCATTTTTCTCTTTAATATCTAAATGAATTGTTAATGTTTTCTCTGTTTATCATCAAGCAACTCTATCTGAACGAGTCGGTCAAGAGCTTGATTTCTATTTGCGGACTGATGCGCTCGTACAATATATTATATACGGCATCGAGAATTGGCATATTGACGTGCATGTGTCGGTTGATTTCCTTCATGCACTTGGTGCCGAAATATCCTTCGGCTATCATTTCCATCTCTATCTGCGCACTCTTCACGCTGTAGCCTTTGCCTATCATCGTACCAAAGGTGCGGTTGCGTGAGAAGTTGCTGTAACCCGTAACGAGCAAGTCGCCTAGATATACTGAGTCGTACATGCTGCGCTCTATCGGATGAACGGCTTGCAAGAAGCGATGCATCTCCTGTACGGCGTTCGACATGAGTACTGCCTGGAAGTTGTCGCCGTATTTCAGACCGCCACAGATACCAGCGGCAATGGCATACACGTTCTTCAATACAGAAGAATACTCAATACCAATCACGTCGCTTGAAGTCTTGGTCTTGATGTATTCGCTTGCCAAGCAGTCGTTGGCGAAGGCACGAGCCTTGTCGGTGTCGCTGCAGCCCACGGTGAGATAGCTCAGTCGCTCCAGTGCCACCTCCTCAGCATGGGAAGGACCGCCGATGCAAGCCAAGTTCTCGTAAGGCACGTCATACACCTGGTGGAAATACTCTGAGCAAACCAAGTTTTCATCAGGTACGATACCTTTGATGGCTGTGATGATAAACTTGTCGCTGATGCGAGTCTTGAGTTTCTTGAGATGATTCTTCAGGTAAGGCGATGGGGTCACGAATACGAGCGTGTCGTAGTTCTGCACGATCTTGTTGATGTCGGAGGAGAAGAAAATCTCATCCACATCGAAGCGTGCCGACATCAGATAAGCAGGGTTGTGCCCCATGCGCTTGAAGTCCTCGATGCGGTCGTCGCGACGCATATACCAACCTATGTGATGAGTATGACCCACCACAATCTTGGCTATTGCCGTAGCCCAGCTACCGCCGCCAATAATAGCAATTTTTCCGCAGTTGAACACTTCGCTTTATTTAAATTATGTATTATAAATAATAATGTATAAATGGGCTTTCGCCTTTACCCGTCAGGCATTTATACATTATCATTTATTCTTTATTATTTATTAGCTGCATCAATCCATCCCTGGATGGCATCAACAGAAGGCTTCTCGTAGCCGAGCTTGTACTTCTTATTGATTTCACCTATCTTCTGCTGCAATCCCTGGGCTTTCTCGTCCTTGATGTCAGAGATGAGGTTGAAACCAGCCTTGCGGAGCACGTATGCCCAGTCCTCAGGCACGCCAATCTCTTCCCACTCCTTGATGCTGCTCTGTGGCATCTTCTTCTCAGGCTTCATCTGAGGGAAGAACAATACCTCCTGGATGAAGGTCTTGCCTGTCATCAACATCACGAGACGGTCGATACCGATACCGATACCTGATGTAGGAGGCATACCATACTGCAATGCACGTAGGAAGTCTTGGTCGATGATCATTGCCTCGTCATCACCCTTGTCAGCAAGCTTCATCTGGTCGATGAAACGCTCTTCCTGGTCGATAGGGTCGTTGAGCTCAGAGTAAGCGTTGGCAAGCTCCTTGCCATTTACCATCAACTCGAAACGCTCGGTCAAGCCTGGCTTGCTGCGGTGCATCTTGGTCAATGGAGACATCTCTACTGGATAGTCGGTGATGAATGTAGGTTGGATGAAGGTACCCTCGCAGAACTCACCGAAGAGCTCGTCGATCAACTTACCCTTACCCATGGTCTCATCTACGTCCATGCCCTTCTCCTTGCAGAAGTTGCGAATCTCTTCCTCGCTCTTGCCGTTGCAGTCGAAGCCAGTCTTCTCCTTGATGGCATCGAGGATAGGGAGGCGGCGATATGGAGCCTTGAAGCTGACGATGTTACCATCAATCTCACGCTCTGGCTTGCCGTTGACAGCGATACAGATGGTCTCCAACAATTTCTCGGTGAAAGACATCATCCAGTTGTAGTCCTTGTATTGTACGTAAAGTTCCATACAAGTGAACTCTGGGTTGTGGTTGCGGTCCATACCCTCGTTGCGGAAGTTCTTGCCAATCTCATATACACCTTCGAAACCACCTACGATGAGGCGCTTCAAATAAAGCTCGGTAGCGATACGCATGTACATATCCTGATCCAATGCGTTGAAGTGAGTGATGAATGGACGAGCGGATGCTCCACCGGCGATGCTCTGGAGGGTAGGGGTCTCTACCTCTGTGTACCCAGCTTCATCGAGTACCTTTCTCAATGTGCGGAGTACAGTAGCACGCTGAAGGAAGGTGTCCTTCACGCCATCATTGACGATGAGGTCAACGTAGCGCTGACGGTAACGCAACTCAGGGTCATCGAACTTGTCGTATGCCACGCCATCCTTGTACTTCACGATTGGGAGTGGCTTCAAACTCTTGGAGAGCAAGCAGATTTCCTTGGCATGAACGGAAATCTCACCAGTCTGTGTACGGAAAACGAAACCCTTCACGCCGATGAAGTCACCGATGTCGAGGAGCTTCTTGAAAACTGTATTGTAAAGGTCTTTGTTCTCGTCTGGACAAATCTCGTCACGAGCTACATAAACCTGAATTCTTCCTTTTGAGTCCTGCAACTCAGCAAAGCTAGCTTTACCCATGACGCGGCGGCCCATCATACGACCTGCGATAACGACCTGGCGTGGCTCGTCCTCGTCCTTGAACTCAGCTTTGATGTCAGTGCTGAATGCATTGGTTGGAAACTCTGCTGCTGGATATGGGTCAATGCCCATCTCGCGCAATGTCTGAAGACTCTGTCTGCGAACGATCTCTTGTTCGCTTAACTCTAAAATGTTCATATTTATCTAGATATATCTATTTTTGTTATTTGTGTGCAAAAGTACGAATATTTTTTTGAACTACTGCCTTATTTTATGCTTTTTAATATTATAAGGTGCATTTCTCTGTGCAAATTTGCACTAAAGCTTGATGAATATCTTCTTCTTGTACATCCAAATACCTATGACGGCGTGGATGGCTACGAAGAAGAGGGCATAGCTGAGAGAGGCTAGATAATCGTCGGTGATGAGGCTCTGAATGAGGCTGAAGATGTCGGACTTGATGCCAAAGGAACCGAAGACGATGGCGAGGAACTCACTCATCACATACAGGAAGAGTGGGTTCATTCCGAAAGCCAAGAAGAGAGCTGTGGCATAAGAATCGGATGAACGCTTCTTCGCTTCTTCTGTAATGTCTTTTTCATCAACTAAATTCTTTCTATCTGTTGCATTTTCTCCCTTATTGTCGATGAATTGTACGAGAATGCTTAGGAGCCAGGCGGCGAAACCGCAAGTGACGAAGACGTAGCTTGGACTCCAAATGCGCTTGTTGATGCCAAAACCTATCAGGGAGAGGAAGAAACCTAACGTGAGCATCACAAGACTGGCTATCTTTAAGAACTTGATTTTCGAATGGATGGATTGACCTGCTACCGATATGTACTTACAGCACAAGAAGCCTATCATCGTATGGGCGATGGCAGGGATAGTGCTAAGCAAGCCCTCCGGGTCAACGGGACTCTTGTGATACAGGTGGTCGTAACCAAATAGGTGTAAATCGGCTTGAGAGATGATGTTGACGGAGGAATCGTAGGCGTAGCCATTGCCAAAGACGATGATACCCATATAGATAACGAGTAAACCGATAATCGTATGGATAAAATAGCGATGGTTGATCGTGATGGCTAGTACCGATACAATGCCATAGCAGAGGGCGATGCGCTGCAATACTGCCCAAATGCGAAGGTGACCGAAGTCGAGAGCATTGCCTGCACAAACCATATCAAACCAGTTGATGCCCAAGCCTATCAAGAAGAGCAGACAGGTGCGCTTCGCTATCTTGCGATAGATGGTGGTGGAAGGCTTGAACTCCGACTTCTTCAAGGAAAGATAGGTGGACATTCCCATCATAAAGAGAAAGAAGGGGAACACGAGGTCGCATGGGGTCAAACCGTTCCACTTGCTATGTTCCAGGATGTGATAGTTGTACTCACCACCATTGTTGACCAATATCATGAGGGCTACCGTGAGACCTCGCATCACATCAAGAGATTTCAAACGTTTGCTTTTTGGTGCTGCTTGTATGGTATCATTTGTTTGATTCATATTGTAGAGTTGATGATTGATTGTTACGATTTATTTGGTTGAAACTGCTATAAATCCTTGATTAGTTCCACGACTTCCTTTGCCACCTCGATGCTGTTGCCCTCTGTTTTGGAGGAGTAAGTGTTGTGCTGGAGAGTCCATGGCTCTTCGATGGCATACCAGTCGATTTGCGGACCGCTAGGCAGTGCCATTTGGAAAAGCTCGGATGCAGTCTTGTTGGCATTCTTGCCACCACCTAGGGCTTCGTAGTCGGGCTTGGTGCTGGCTTCCATCTGGTCAGCGAGGGCTTTCATGTACGTGCTCCATCGCTTGTAATAGAAGTCCTTGAGCAAACCTTGCCACTCCTTGTGGGCATAGTCACGCAGACCGCCCTTGTCGGCGCAAGTGCGATTGCCCCAAGTGGTGATTTGTACCCTTGCGTTCCATTCGTAGAGGTCTTTCTCAGCAGGAGTCTTGCCTAGGTTGCGTGCGGCTTCCGTCCAATGACCAAGGCGGAATTCTGAGCGTGTGCCGAGGAGCTTGTCTTGTAGCAATAACATATCGAGGAAACGTTGAGCATCCTTGTCGAAGTCCTTGCGTGCGAAGGCGTTATAGTCGGCGATAGCCTTCAGGTATTGACGGCGACCTTGGTCATCGAGGGCTTGGCGACAGATGTCAACGAGGTCGTACTCGAAGTTGTTGTTGCCCTTGTATTTGTCTGCCACACTTGCCATGAGAATGGCGGCACGTCGGGTGTCTTCAGGGTCGTAATAGTTGTGCATCTTCGACCAACTCTTTACTTGGAAATTGTTGAGCGAAGGACGACCGCAGAAGATGGACTCGTGAGGGCCTTGCTGGTTGTTGCCCAATGGACAGTTGTAGATGCTCTCAGCCAAAATCGTCCAAGCCTCTTCGATGGTCTTGTCATGCACGCCGTATCTTGCGAAACAGTATTCCTTGATCCATTTCTCCTTGGTAACTTTCTCCGCACGCCATGGCAGTTCGCTCATCAACTCAAACATGACAGGGTTGTTCTCGGAACCCTCCATGGTGTAACCCCAACCTTTTATTTTACCTTGACCTGTGGCGAGGTAGAAGTTGTGCAAGAGCTGGTCCATTCTGCCGTGTAATCCCACGTTGGCACCGAAGTTCTCTAGCATACAGAAGAGCCAGTGGTGCTTGCCGTAACCTCCTTCTCGCTTCCAAACACTAGGAATACCAAACATAGGACGACATTCTGAGAAGAGGTCGAGGATGAGCAAGTCGCCTTCCTTCATGTTCTCTATCATCTGTGGACGAGGATTCTCAGTCCATCCCTGAATCACCCAGGTCGCCGTAGGATTGGTACGCTTCATGGCATCCATCATCACCTTGCCAGCCTTGGCGTAGTCGATGGCGGCATCGTCGTTGCTCTCGTGGAATGGATCCATCGAGTAGTAGTCTGACTTGCCATAGAGACGAGTCAACTCCTTATAATATAGGTCGGCGATTTCAGAGAAACGAGGGTCGGTGGCAGATAGGTTGGCTGGTCGTTGGTAGCCATTCCACATACCACCATCAGTCACGTTGAGACCAAGTTTCTGTTTGGCGTCGTGTGGCATCATACCGCAGTAGCCTGGCAAGACGGGCTTCATGCCGAGTTTTTTCATGCGAGCCAGAATCTTCTTCTGCAAAGCCTCTTGCTGCTTGTACCAGTTCTGTGGCAGTGGACCGCCCCAACCCTCTAGGTTATTCATCTCCCACCAAGCCAAGAAGGCAGGACCGGCGATAAACTTTCCTACTTCCTTTTCCGTGTAACCGAGTTTCAGGAGCATGTTGCGCCATACGCACTCTTCACCCACGATGGCAAGTGGCATGTTGATGCCGTGGAGTGCCATCCAGTCGATTTCCTTCTGCCATCGGTTCCAATCCCAGAAAGCCATGGAGTAGGAGAAGGTGCAGTAGTTGAAGTCGTAACGTAGCTTGAGGTCAGTTTCGTGGCGTTCCTTCTGTTTCACGGCAGGAAGAACGGCAGGGAGCTTCACCGTCATGTTGTTCCAGGCGATGTGGATGCCGGCGTGGTGCTTGAGATACCAGTTTACGCCTACGGCGATGTTGACCCAAGAGTTGCCTCGGATGATGATAGGAGAGGACTTGCCCGAAGCCATCTTGTTAGATGAAGGCTTGGAGATAGAAGCTCCAGCTTGGTCAATCTCGAAGAAATCCTTGTCGCTCTTGACCAAGATGGTTTGAAACTTATGGGATGCACCCTTATCGATGCGCTCTAGCAGTTCATCGACAGGGTTGGCAAAGAGGTTTGTCACGAAGAAAGTACTGCTCGCAACAAATGCCAATATGAATATACAGATTCTTTTCATGGTGAAATGGTGTTAGAAAGAGGTTACGCTGCTCCCTCACGGAAGAAGTCGAGTGCCTCCTTGATTTCCTCGGTGGTGGCTGTCTGGTTGATGCGAATATTACCGATGCCCCCTAGGAGCGTAAAGTTGATGATGCCGTTCTGATTCTTCTTGTCGTGGTGCATCAACTCTATCAACTCCGGATAGTCATCGCAGGTGATAGGCAATGTACCATAGTATTCCTTGATGAACTGCACGGTCTGTCGCATCTTCTCGGTAGGGAAGCCGGTCTTCACGGCACTGAGGTAGAGTTCGCAAATCAGTCCGAACGCCACTGCGTAGCCATGCAGGATAGGGTTGCGCTTCAAAGCCCAACTCTCGAAGGCGTGGCCGAAGGTATGTCCGAGGTTGAGTGCCTTGCGGATGCCATGCTCGTGAGGGTCTTCCTCCACGATGCGTTCCTTCACCTTCACGCTGTCTGCCACCATCTGCTGCAAGTGCTTGAGGTCAGGCTTGTCGAGGTCGAAACTTATCAACTCCTGCCACATCTCTTCGGTGGAAATCAAGCCGTGCTTCAGCATCTCGGCATAGCCAGAGCAGATGTTCTCTGCATCAAGGGTGCGCAAGAACTCCGTGTCGAGGATGACATATTTGGAGTCATTGAAGACACCTATCTCATTCTTCAGACCATTGAAGTTGATGCCTGTCTTGCCGCCCACCGATGCATCGACCATGGCGAGCAGGGTGGTTGGGATGTTGATGAAGTTGATGCCACGCTTGAAAGTGGATGCAGCGAAGCCACCGAGGTCGGTCACCATACCGCCACCTAGGTTGATGAGGCAGGAATGGCGCGATGCACCGCCGTCGCCAAGTGATTTCCAAACGTGGGCAATGGTCTCCAAGTCCTTGTGAGTGTCTGTAGCACCGATGGTGATGATCTGTGCGTTCTTCAGCGAGAAGAAGTTTTTCACTACAGGCAGGCATTCCTTCTGTGTCGTCTCATCCACGAGGATGAATATCTTGTCGTGCTCGCATTCGCTGAGCGCATTAGCTATCTCACTTTCGAGATGGGTAGATATGATAATTCTCTGATTCATAACATTACGTTTTTGATTTGGCTGCAAAGGTACGTTAAATATCTGACTTTTTCGTTAAAACGATACCTTTTTTTGACCTCTTTCACGTCTTTTTATAAGATATGTGTGCTGATTTGTAATAAAATCGCATATTTATAGTTTAAACTTTGGATAAAAACAAGCGTCTAACTAACAAAATCAAAAAAAGATAAGGTAACAATGAGAAAATCAATTCTTATGATGCTGTTGCTCTTGGTCACAATGGCATCGTATGCACAGGATCGCTTGATAAGCGGTGCAATCATCGACCGCGACACCAAGGACCCTGTGGAGCAGGTTACTGTTCAGTTGCTCCGTGCTGACAGTACTTATGTGATGGGAGCCATCAGCAACGAGAGTGGACTTTTCCACTTCAATGCCCCGGAAAACGGAAAGTATCTCCTCAAAATCTCCAGCGTAGGTTACAAAACCACCATCAAGCGCATTGTCATTGAACAGGATAAGAACCTGCCGATGGGCAATGTCGTCATCGGTGCTGATGCCATCATGCTGAAAGGTGCTGTGGTGACGGCGATGGCACAGAAGGTGACCGTCAAGGAGGATACCTTCGTCTATAATTCCTCTGCTTATCGCACCCCGGAAGGCTCGGTAGTGGAGGAACTTGTCAAGCGCTTGCCGGGTGCTGAGGTGAGCGACGATGGTACCATCAAGATCAATGGTAAGCAGGTGAAGAAAATCCTCGTCGATGGCAAGGAGTTTATGACGGGCGATACCAAGACTGCCCTCAAGAACCTCCCTACCAGTATCATCGAGAAGATCAAAGCCTACGATGAGAAGAGCGACCTCGCCAAGGTCACCGGTATCGATGATGGTGAGGAACAGACCGTGCTCGACTTCGGTGTGAAGAAGGGTATGAACAAGGGTATGATGTCTAATATCGACCTAGGTATCGGCAACAAGGACCGATATAGCGCTAGGGGAATGGCTGGATATTTCAATAGCAACAACCGATTCATGATCTTCGGTAATGCCAACAATACGGGCGACCGTGGTTTCCAAGGTGGAGGACCACGACGAGGATTTGGTGGTGGCAATGGATTGAATGCCAATAAGATGATAGCTCTCAACTATAATTATGAGAATACCGACAAACTGAAGTTCAACACCTCTCTTCGTTGGAATCACAGCGATGGCGATGTATGGAGCAGTGTGGCTAGTGAGAACTATATGGGTTCCAGCTCTTCCTTCTCCAATCGCATCGGTCAAAACTTCTCTCGTAGCAACAGCTGGAATGGTAACATCCGCTTGGAGTGGACGCCAGACACGATGACCAACATCCTCTTCCGTCCTTCCTTCTCTTGGACCAAGACGGATGGATTGAGCACCAATCGCTCGGCTCAGTTCAATGACGACCCATACCAGTATGTCGATGACCCTCTCACGGATGCCTTTGCTGCCAACTTCGATTCCGAGAAGAGCAAGAGCGAACTGCAACGACTGGAGAAGTTGGTCAACACCAATAGCTCCAACAGCATGAGCTACAGCTCCAACAACAGCGTGACCGGTATGTTGCAGTACAACCGCAAGTTGAACAACAAGGGACGCAACCTCAGTCTCCGTGTGGATGCCAGCTACAACAAGACGGACAGCAAGAGTATCTCCCAGTCGGCTGCCGACTTCTATCTGATGAAGACCAAGGATGGACTCGACTCCACCTATCAGACACGTCGATACAATGTGACGCCAAGCAAGAAATACAGTTACAGCGGACGCTTCACCTATAGCGAGCCACTTTGGAAGGCTACCTTCTTGCAGTTCAGTTATAAGTTCACCTATAATTACACTCGTAGCGACCGCAACACCTACACCTTCGATGGCAATGGCATGGGTACAGGCTCTATCCTGGATGCCGACGAGGTGAGCCGTTGGAATGCTCTCTCGCCAGCCTATCGCAGTTGGGACAACTATCTCTCCATCTTGGGCAAGCCTTTGGAGGACTATCTCGATGGCGACCTGAGCCGCTTCTCGGAGTATAGCAACTACATCCACGAGATACAGGTAATGATGCGATTCATCCGTCAGAAGTACAACTTGAGCTTCGGTGTGATGATGCAACCACAGCGCACCAAGTTTGTACAAGACTATCTGGGCGTACATACCGACACCGTGCGCAACGTGGTCAACTTCTCGCCAACACTCGATTTCCGCTATAAGTTCTCCAAGATGAGTCGCTTGCGCATCAACTACCGAGGCACTACCTCGCAGCCATCAATGACCGACTTGCTCAACATCCGTGATGACAGCGACCCGCTCAACATCACCGAGGGTAACCCAGGCTTGAAGCCATCCTTCACCCAGAGCGTGCGTGCCGACTACAACAACTTCACGCAGAGCCACAACTTGGGTTATGCGATATTTGGTAACTTCTCGACCACCAGCAATAGCATCAGCAACAAGGTGACTTACAATGAGGAAACTGGTGGACGTGTGACTCGACCAGAAAACATCAATGGTAACTGGAATGCCTTCGTAGGTGGATTCTTCAACTGCTCCATTGATAGTGCTGGTGTTTGGAACGTGAATACGAGCCTCGACTTGAGTTATAATAACTATATGAGTTATCTCGATGTGGATAAGGTGGCGATGAAGAACAAGACCACTTCCCTCGGATGGGGACAGCGCCTCTCCTTGGCTTATCGCAACTCTTGGTTGGAGGTCACCCTCGATGGTTCTCTCAACTATACCCATGGTCGCAACAAGTTGCAGCCTAATAGCAATGCCGACACTTGGCAGTTCTCTTACGGTCCAAGCTTCACGATTACCACTCCTTGGGGTATGAGTGTGAACACAAGCCTCTCCAACAGCAGTCGCCGTGGTTTCTCGGATGCCTCTATGAACACCGACGAGTTGGTATGGAATGCACAGCTCTCACAGGGCTTCCTCAAGGGTAAGCCACTCACCGTGATGCTCCAGTTCTACGACCTCTTGCATCAGCAGAGCACCTTCTCACGTGCCATCTCTGCGATGAGCCGCACCGATACAGAGTACAATGCCATCAACTCTTACGCTATGCTCCACGTGGTATATCGTATGAACCTCTTCGGAGGCAAGGATGCTCGTGGCAAAGGTGGTCCTGGCGGCGGTGGTCGTCCAGACTTCGGCGGTCGTCCATTCAATGGTGGTGGTCGCCCAATGGGTCCTCCTCCAGGAAGATTCTAGTAGATGAGAAACTAATTAGATAAAAGCGAAATGCAGTCTGCCTCTCTAGGATGAGAGGAGGCTGCATTTTTCTTTTTTACCTTTTTCACCAAATATTGATGGTTAATTGCTTTCTTTTTTGTACTTTTGCAGCCGTTATATAAATAAAGGAATTATGGCAAAAAGAGAATATGTAGAGGCCAACAAGCGTTGGCTGGAAGAGAAGGCTAAGGAGGAGGGTGTACAGGCTCTGCCTCGTGGTATATATTATAAGGTGTTGAAGTCGGGCGACCCCAAGGGTGCTAGCCCAAGTAAGCGTAGCATCGTAACGGCGCATTATACAGGATGGACCATCAATGGCAAGAAGTTTGATTCCAGTCGTGGCGGCACTCCTTTCGCCATGCGCCTCTCTGACTTGATAGATGGCTGGATAGTTGCTATGCAGCAGATGCACGTAGGCGACCGATGGGAGCTATACATCCCTGCCGAGATGGGATATGGCAAGTTCTCTCAGCCAGGCATCCCTGGTGGCTCTACCTTGATATTTGAGGTGGAGTTGTTGGGTGTGGGATAGTGAAAGGTGACAATATGATTTCGTATATTTTAGCTTGGGGGATATGGACAGTTGTCTTAGGAACAATCATGCTGATCTGGGTGATGGTGCGTAAGAAGTCGATAAGTGCCACAAAGTTTGGCGCTTACTTGGTTTATGCCATCATTATGATATGTGTAGGTATAGTTACCATTATCCTAAATAAGTACGATGGTGTTTGTGGCATACTTTGTGGTGTAATTATGCTTCATGTGTCATATAATGACAGAAATACTTATTCACGATTTACGATACCTTATATTAATAATATAGAGACATTTTTTATGGGGGCAGTTTTAATTTGTTATGGATTGATTCGTATCTTCTGTGAGTAAAGACGTAGTAAAGGCAATTGGTGATGATTCTTATTAGGAGTATTATTTTCATTATTCTTTCATTATTGTGTTCGTTTGTGCTAGAAGCACAGACTATATTTAAATGTTGTGACGGAAATAATATCTGTTACAAGAATTCGTTGGGGAAGACGATAGTAAGAAGCAAGAAATACACTATCGCCTTTTCTGACTCTATCTCGTCCATAGGATTTGTTGGCACACGAAAGGGTAAAGTCGTTTGTATCAACAATCACGGCAAAGAATTGTTCGAGGTATATAATGTAGATAATGGTCCTGATTACGTAAGTGATGGTTTGTTTCGGATTGTAGGCAAAGACGATAAGGTTGGTTTTGCGGATACGTGTGGAGCTGTTGTCATTCCTCCCGTGTTCTCTTATGCTACTCCGTTCCTTAATGGAGTTGCCAAGGTCACTTTCGAGGGAAAAACTCAGCAGCAAGGAGAATGTCATTATTGGAAGAGTGATTGCTGGTTTTCAATTAAAAAGGCAGAGTCTTCCGCTATTATGCGAACACCAAGTAACTCGTTTTATTTTATTCAATTGTTTCGCGACTTTACAGATGAAGGATATTATGCAAAATTTCTATTGGTCACAAAGAATGGTCAACCAGCTAAAAATATAATACTCCCTTCTTCAGAAGACATAAAAAACTTTAGTGCCACTATCAAGCAACACGACAATAAGTGGTGCATAATTGAATGTCAATATGGTGGTGGTGATAATATGTATAGTCGTAGTTTTTACTTCAAGTGTAAGGATGATGATTTGTATTTGTATAAATGCAAAGCGATAGGAATGCACCTCGTGGGGGACTCATATAAAAAATCATCTGAAATGCTTAAGGTACAACCAATCAGCATTATGGATTTTGATACCCTACCTTATTTGGAGAATACTCCGTAAGAGATATGCCACAGTGCATAGCCCAAGCCTACGAGGGGCAGCACGAAGAAAATAATCATCCACATAAATTTCATCTTTGTATTCCTAATAACTTTTCTGCCTTCTTCACGCTTCCTGCCTTCAATATCATCTGCTTCACCTCCTCGTATTTGTCGGCATATTCCGGATGACGCTCGATGAAGATGCGGCAAGCTCGGTCGATGAGTTTGTGATTGATGAGCTTGGCGTTCACCATCTTGTTGCCTTCCACTCTGCCTTGGCGAATTTGTAAGCTCGTGCTGATCATGTCGAGTATCATTTTCTGCGAACTGCCTGCTTTCATTCTTGTGCTGCCTGTGACGAACTCAGGACCCGTAATGACTTCCACGGGATTGTCCGCTTGCTCGGCGATGGGAGAGTGGGGATTGTTGACGATGCAACCGGTAGGGATTCCTTCAGCCTTGCAATGCTTCAAGATGGAGAGCACGAAGGGGGTAGTGCCGCTGGCAGAGAAACCTAGCACGAAGTCTTTTTGGGATAAGCCTTTGTCTTGCAACTGCTTCCATCCATCCTCCAAGTCGTCCTCACGAGACTCCTTGGTTTGCGTGAGGCATCCGATGCCACCAGGGAAGATGGCTTGTATCTGAGAGCCATCAATACCGTAGGTGTTCTGTACTTCGATGGTGTCGAGCGTGGCTAGTCTTCCCCCAGTTCCGCAACCGGCATAGAAGAGTCTTCCGCCATGCTTCACTTGCTGTTCGATGGCGGATATGAGTCGATTGATGGCAGGCAAGGCTTGCTCTATCGCCAAAGTCACCTTCTTGTTCTCTGTATTGATATGGGCGGTGAGCTCCTCCACGCTCATCTCTTACCCCAGTTCGGGATAAAGAAAATTGGATTAGAATTTGGTAGTCTTCAATATTA
>ENA-OWPL01000771-OWPL01000771.1-human-gut-metagenome-genome-assembly--contig:-NODE-771-length-20834-cov-2.787863_pt1 | contig 20834 bp, 19 predicted proteins | sample MGYA00248263_ERZ651844 | MGnify/ENA primary metagenome ERZ651844 (study PRJEB26924, sample SAMEA4378256) | human gut metagenome | biome: human gut; feature: human-associated habitat; material: faeces...
AAGTACGGTTACGGTCGGTATTGTCAATCAACAATTCCGGAATCTGCGGAATATCCAGTTTCATGCCTTGCTTGCCGCTAAGGCTTACGAGATCATCCTTTGTACTCTCTTCAATGTGTTCCAATACCTGTGACAACTGTTTGCCCAGGAAGCTGGAAATGATTGCGGGAGGCGCTTCGTTGGCACCCAGCCGGTGGTCGTTGCCCGCAGAGGCCACGGAAATGCGCAGCAGGTCCTGATAATCGTCAACGGCCTGAATAACGGCGCACAGGAACAGCAGGAACTGCCGGACACTCAGCGGCTTCTGACAGCGGGACAGCTGAAAAAGCTGGAAAAGCTGCTCTGGAAAAAAGACAACACCGCACGGGAACTGCTGCTGAAAAATTGCCCCGACCGGCTGCATACCATTTATGCAGGCATGCTGATTCTGGATGAGTTGGTGGAACTTTCGCAGTGTGAAACCATTTATATCAGTCAGTACGGTGTGCGGGAGGGCTACCTCCGGCGGGAACTGGCACGGAAGCGAAAGGCTTGAGAATACAGAAACGGCTGCATCATCTTCGCGTGATGCAGCCGTTTTCTGTTTCTGGATAAGTAGTTTTTAATTATGCGGTTTCCGGAACCGGCAGAGTGGTTTCAATGTGTACCAGGAATTTCAGCAGAACAATGGCATCGTTGCCGGACAGTTCGCCGTTGGCATCGCAGTCTGCATTCAGAGCAGCCTGTTCGTTCAGCTTGACTGTGTCGCTGACTGCACGATTCAACAGAACGGCATCGGTAATGTCAATGCGGGAGTCCAGATTGACATCGCCGTACAGAACGCTGCTGCCTGAACCACTGCCGGAAACAGTGGCTGCGGTGGTGGTAGTTGTTGTCGTTGCTGTGCCCTTGTCGGTGGTGCCGGTCGTGGTAACGTCAGTGGTTTCGGAAGGCTTGGTGCCGTCCGGTTCTTCGCCCCAGACCAGTTCGCCGTTGGCATAAGCGGGGATCTTCTTGGTGATTGCCGCCGCGTCGTTGTCATCTTCAAAGCTGATGAGATCGCTGTAGCTGTAGTCGTTGGAGGAATCCCATGTGGTGTCATAGGTATCCGGATTCATCTTGTTCAGCAGACCGAACTGATATACGCGGCTGCCATAGAAGTTGCAGTTTTCCCATGCGATTTCTATATAGTAGGTGCCGTTGTTGTCATACTTGACAGGTTCTGAAATGGTAGCACTGGTCTTGTTGTTAGTCATGGCACTTTCTGCATCATAGTCCACGCGGGTTTCCACCATGGAAATATCTTCGCCAATGGCAGTCAGCTCGTCAATGTTGAAGTAGTAGCGAACCCGCAGATCATTGCAGAACTGCGGTGGATTGATCGTGCGGTTGTGAATCACAATCTTGACCTGTAGACCAGCCTTGTTCTCCTGTGCCTTTCCGGCAGTGACATAGAAGCCGGTGGGTGTGTTCTCGTCTACTTCGTAGCCAGCCTTGGCGTTTTCAGACATGTTGAAGTCCGGAATCACGGCGTTTTTGTCTGCCAGTTCCTTGCCCTCTGTGCCGTAGAAGTGGTACAGTCCCGCAAGGTCGCCGCAGAAGCCGGCGTTGTAGTCGTCGGTAACTTCATTGTAAATGTAGTCGCTGGTGACATCGTTGTGATAGTCCTTCAGATCCGGACCGCCGACCAGAGCACCCCACAGGGTGTGTGTCTGCGGATCGGGTTCGTCCATGCTCTGTGTAGAGGAGCAGGAGGACGAACGGTGGTGCGGGTGTGTGGCATAGCTGTTTTCATAGCCGACTTCAAAGGAATAGCCCATGGGGTTGTCGCCCAGAATGTATTCCATCTGATCTTTTGCCCATTCTGCGAATGTCAGGTCGTCAGTTTCCTTGGCGTATACCATTGCACACAGTCCAGCCGCGGTGTTGTAGCGGGCACTGCCGTAGTCGGAAACTACCGCGAAGCCAGCCGGAGATTTTGCGATCCATGCACCGTCGGTTTCCGGCAGATCTTTGATCTCGGAAGCGGTGATCTTGGTATTCCACAGCTGGTCGTCCATGCCGAAGTACTTGTGCTTGGTGACCGGTACGTCAAAATCGGCATTGGCAGCATCGGCTTCACTCAGACCGGACCAGAATTCCAGATTCCAGCGGAAAATGTACCAGTCGCGGGAGATGTTGGTGACCGGAGCCAGCTTTGCGAATACGCCGCCCCAGACGGTATCCCAGCAGTGCACCCAGATGTTCTGCCAGCAGTTGCCGGTGTCTTTGATGATACGCTTCATATAGCCGGTGTACGGGTGAGCACCCATTTCGCCGGTGACAGATTCGTCTACGCTGATAATGTCGTCAATGTAGTCGTAATTTTCCGTGCAGTAGTACAGCCATACTGCTGCCCAGGACAGTTCATCGTAGTCATAGCTGGAGGTATAGAAACCGCCGTCGTAGCCCAGACTGTCTACTGTCAGGGTGTCGTCACCGACTTCGTGGTGCGTCTTTACGGAGAAATCGTACAGTGCCAGAGCATAGTCCAGACACTTCTGTGCATATTCCGGATCGGTGTCCTTGAAGTTCAGATAGTTCACCGCAAGGGAAGCTGCTGCACCGGCGGTCTGGTCAGAAGCCGGTGTTTCCGTGGTGGCGAAATAAGCCGGACGCTTGACCGCACAGGAAGAAGTGGCAACATAGGTGTCGTCTACCTGCAATTCCGGAGCACACCAGTAGTTGTGGTCGTTGTTGCCCTCGCCCACCTGATAGCAGTACGCCACCACATTGCCGTCGTCGTCCAGAAATGTGGCTTTCATAAAGTAGTCGTTGATCCAGCGGAGTTCGTCCTCCACATGCTTTTGCAGACCGGTTTCCACATAGGATTCCCGGAACTCATAGTAGCCCCAGCCCACAGTAGAAGCGGAATAGCTGCCCGGCAGACCGAACTTTACGTGGTCGCCGGCATCGTGCCAGCCGCCGGTCAGGTCTACGCAGCCGTCACCGTCGGGGTCGAGGTATTTCTTGTTGGCATCGATGAAGTCCTGGCTCATGTTGGTGCCCACGTACAGTCCTTCCGCCGCAGAAGCACCGCCGTCACCTTTACCGCTGTCCTCGTTGGCTTTGCCGCCGCCCAGACTTTGCATGGGTACCAGCGGAATCATGCCGTCCTTGACGTGACAGTTGCCACGCCATGTGTAATAGCCGTCGTCTGCCACTTCGTCGCCGCACTTGTTGGCATCGTAGAAGCACAGTGCCAGCTGTAGTGCTTCTGCAAAGTTGTCGTAGTTGTTGGGATTGTCCTTGTCTACTACTGCCGCACTGACCGGCGAAACAGCAGCAGAGGCGATCATGACACCGCTCAGGAGTCCGGCAGAGATTCGCCGGAGAAGTTTTGCAATCATTTTACACATCGTTCCTTTCTGTTGCCGGCACAACACTTCATATTATATTATCATGTGCACCAGCATGCTTGTTGTACATTCTCAATCACATTCTTCTGGTCGATTTTTGTGGCGACACCGCACAAAGTCCGTTTGCCGGCTTTGTGTAGTGTTGCCCTATGATAACCGCAGGCAATGCGGCAACTGCCTGCGGGAATATCCGTTATTCTTTCGGCGGTTCCGGCGATTCTGTCCGGTCGAAGATGATCTGATAGCCGTCACAGCCGTCCTTGATGGCACGGTTGACGCGGCTGATCGTGGCAGTGCTTGCACCGGTTTCCTCGACGATTTCATGAAAGACGTGTCCGCTGTGGAGCATTTTTGCCACCTGTAACCGCTGTGCCATGGCGTTCAGTTCCTGATAAGTGCAGAGGTCTTTGAAAAAGGCGTAGCATTCCTCAGGGGAACGCAGCGTGAGAATGGCTTCAAAGAGAGCTCCCTGATCTGTATTTTGTCGTTCTTTCTTCATTTTTAACTTCCTTTCTTCGAAGTCACTGGAGCGTGTGTACATAAAAGCCTGTTCCGTATTTTTTAGGCAATACCGCACAAAGATTGTGCGACAGATGCGTGCGGGAAGATACGAAACAGACTCTGAAGGGAAATTTGCAAGCAGATGGCGTGCAAAGTCGCCAGACGCTCTTTGTGCAGTATTGCCTCAATTTTCTATTATAATACAAAACCGACTTTTTTGCAAGTAGGCGAAAAAGCGTTTTTTCGTGAACCTTTTTGGACAATACCGCAAAAAACCGGCTGCCGCAGTATTTTCCCTGCGACAGCCGGTATTTTCTTTGAACTTATTCAGTATCGTTATTCCGGACGAGTACCGGTGTTGACATCTGCCGGCATGCTTTCGATTTCCGGTTTTGCATCCAGATGCAGCTTCTTGGCAACGTAGGGATTGTGGTTGATCTGGTACAGATCCGATTCCATTGCCATAACTTCCTTGATCTGATACGCCTTGAACATCGGTCGCTTCATCACACACTTGATCCAGATCACAGCGTAGACGGACAAAATCGCAACAGTAATCACGAAAATCAAATAGATCCGCTTTTTGACTTCCCAGCTGGAGTCAATATTGTAGATCATAAAGCCGTTGCCGATAATACCGATGATCGGAATCAGCGGGCCAAAGGGCAGCTTGAAAGTTCTGGGGGCTTTCGGCAGACGCTTCCGAAGAATCAGCACATCAAAATGCAGAATGATGTAGGAGAAGATCCAGAAAGTACAGCCCGTCAGAATCAGGAATGTCAGCTGATCGCTGGTGGAAAGTCCGGTGATGTTGATGAGAATCATTGCCGCAGCCACCAGCAGCAGTCCTACATAAGGTGTTCCACGCTTGTTCTTCCGCATGAAAACAGAAGGCAGCAGCTGGATCTTTGCCATACCGGAACAAATCTGTGCAATGGAAAACATCGCCGTGTTCAGCGTGCTGATTACAGCCAGCAGGGAAATCACCGTCATCCAGATCGTACCGACCTTGCCGTACAGCAGCGAACCATACAGAATATGCGGCACAGTGCTTGCACCCAGTTCGTCCCACGGGGTGTAGTGGCTGAAACCAATGACCATGAAGATCTGCATCACCAGAATGGCAACCAGACTGATGACCATGCCAAGCGGCACCTTTTTCCGCGGGTTCTTCACCTGTGTGGAAATCGGCACGATAAACTCTACCCCGATAAACAGGAAGAATGCCAGTCCCAGCAGAGAGAACACATCCCCAGGCTTTGAGGAAAGCACTGCCGGCTGTTCCACGACCTGACCGGTGCCCAGCTTGATCGTTCCCATAATGCCCAGAAACAGCAGCGAACCGATCAGCCCGTATGCCACAATGTTCTGCACCTTGGCGAACATATCCACGCCGAACAGGTTCAGTCCCAACAGAATCAGGATCAGCACAATGGAATACACAGATCCCGGTATCGGCACACCTGTCAGCACATTGCTCAAGGTATTGCCGAACATTGCCGCTTCGGAACTGCCCATGATCGTCTGACATGTCAGATAACCGCCCACAGTAATGACAATGGACACAAACGGTCCGAAACATGCCAGTGTATACTGTGCCATACCGCCGGTCAGGTTCGGCATCAGGGCATTCAGTTCACAAATTGAAAATGCCGTCAGAATGTTAAAAGCACAGGCAATTGCCATTGTAATGATAAACGGCAGACCAATGGTCGATGCTCCCTGCCCGATAGAAAGCAGACAGCTTGTGGCGATAATCAGTCCCACACCGGTTGCCACAATACTGGGCAGCCCCAACTTTTTCTCTTGCATTACGCTCAACTCTTTTCAAACACTTATTTACAGTATTGCCCTTATTTTTCCCCGTACAGCAGGGCATCAACGCCCTCCTCGCCGGTACGGACACGAACCACATTTGTCACATCGGAAACAAAAATTTTTCCGTCGCCGATATGACCGGTGTACAGCTCTTTCTTGACGAATTCCAGCAGTCCGTCCAGTTCCTCGGTGGGAAGAACGATCATGACAACCTCTTTCGGCAGCAGGCTGATCTCCTTGTTTTTCTCCTCCACTTCAAATTCCTGTGTGCCGTGCTGCACACCGCAGCCCAGCACCTGATATACCGTCATGCCGGTGATGTGGAATTTTCCCAACGCCTTTTTCAGCGGCTCGATCTTGGAAATGCCGGTGATGATCTCAACTCTGGATAATTTCATAACGAATTCCTCCCACGATTACAAAAAATTTCCCAAAAAAGAAAAGATGCCGAATTTCCGCGAAATTCGACATCTTTGTCTTTCTGTACTCTATTGTAGCAGATAACACACCTGAAAAATTGTAAAAATCAGAACCTGCAAAATACTGCGGTGTTGCCTTACTGAAACCGGTCGTACCGCAGTGCGGACAAGTCCACTGCTGTTTCCTGCTCCATTGCCAGCTGTGACAGTACCAGTCCCACTGCCGGCGAGATGCCGAAGCCATGTCCGGTAAAGCCGCATGCCAGAATCAGTCCCGGCACTTCCTCGACCTTGCTGATGACCGGCACATGGTCGGCACATGCGTCCATCCAGCCAGCCCACGTCCGGACGACCTTGATGTTTGCCAGATCAGGGAAATAATGCATGATACCGCGGCAGGCTGCCGAAGCGGCAATGCTGGACGACAGCGGCTTGCCCGGCTTTGCATACGGTTCCAAACCGGAGTTCAAGCCGAATACGAAAGAGCCATGCTCAGTCTGGTGTCCGTAGAAGTCTGCATCTGCGGTACCCAGCATCTGCCAGAACATCGGACCTACCGCTTCTGTGACCAGTGTTTCCAGCAGCACCGGCTGCATGGGCACGTCAATGCCTACTGTAGAGGCAATAAAACGGCTCTCATAGCCTGCCGCCAGAATGATCTTGTCGCCTTCGTAGACATTGCCGGACGCTGTGACGACCTGTCTTGCCGCACCCTTGATCTTCCGCAGTTCCACAACCTTTTCGCCGGAGATGAAATGTGCTCCCAGGCGGCGTGCCATTTTATAATAGCCCATGGTCGCCATCAGCGGATTGGCGTGACCGTCCGTGGGACACCAGCTTGCACAGGTGACTGCCTCAGACAGGTACGGGTTGATGCGTCTGGCTTCGTCGCCGGTGATCATGCGGACATCGACACCGTGTGCAGCGGCACTGTCTGCCAGACCTGTCAGGATCTTCTGATGCTGGGACGTACTGCCCAGACGGAGGTTGCCCTCCTGATAATATTCCACGTTGGTATCCAGCATATCCGAAAGCTGCGGCCAGATGTGCTCAATGGAGTACATCACCAGCGGCAGTTCTCTGGGATCACGTCCGGACTGACGAACACCGCCGCCGTTGCGGGTGGAGCCGCCGTTGCCGATATTTTCGCTGCCCTCCAGCACAAGGACAGAAACGCCGTTTTTTGCAAGGTTATACGCTGCCGCACAGCCAATGATGCCGCCGCCAACAATGATGACTTCTGCATTCATTTTGTTTCCTCCTTATCTTTTGCCAGCACTTTCATTTCGATCGGACGCATGGGAGCTCTGCCGGTTGCCGGTCCCAACTCGTTGGGACGTACACCCAGTTCCCGTGACACAATGCCTTTCACCAGTTTGGTACAGGTCTGTCCCTGACAAAGCCCCATACCAGTTCTCAGATAGCGACGGATTTCCGTCAATGTAAACATGCCGTCATGTACGGCACGGCGAATCTCACCTTTGGTAATTTCTTCACAGCGGCAAACGATCATATCATCGTCCGGCTGCGGTACGAAGGGTTTCAGTTCCCGATTTCTGTCATTCATGCTGTCTCCTCCTCCCGAAAAAATCTTGCTTTCATGGCATATTCTTTCGGTACTTTCATCGTAAGCAGATTGGTGTGATCGAACGCCTTGGCACTCCGCACATGAACCACCTCTGCGGCACAGACCTTTTCACCCTTTCGGTTCAGAGCCACGCCCTTGTCACCCTTTTGCGGCAGCGGCAGGAACTCATAAGGCAGTGTCACTTCCGCCGTGCCGTCGCCGCAGTCCTCGTTGACCAAGAAGATCGCCTGACCGGAACAGGAAGCCACGCACATGCCGCAGCCGGTGCATTTCTTCTCCGGATCAATAGACGGCAGTGCCGTGATGTTGCTGCCGATACGGATACAGTGCTTCGGACAAGCGTCCTGACACGGGTTGCACGGAATATTCTGAGTACACTCAATGACAGGGTGCACACCGGCACTGTGTGTCACACCGGGGAACCGTTCGATTTCTTCCTCAGCAACGAAACCATGTTTCAACAGGTTTTGCGAAATTTCCACACCTTCTTCGGTTTCGGTGATCTGCTTGCCACGCATACCCGGAGCAAACATGCCCTGCCGCAGTCCCTCCAAAGCGGCTTCCTGCTTGGCAGCTTCTTCCTTACAGGTTTCCTCCGAAATGAATCCCAGTCTTGCCGCTGCGGCAATACCGGCGATTCTGCCCTCGATCATGGCACTGGAAGCTTCTTCAATACCGGACACGTCACCGGCAGCATAGATGCCGGGAACCGACGTTTCACCGTACTCGTTGACAGTGGGAACAAATCCAGCCTTTGCCGGATTGTCCTCCATGGCACAGCCCGCCATATCGCAAAGTTTGGACATCGGTGAAAGCCCGACTGCCAGACAAATCGTATCCACATCGAAATGTTTTTCCGTGCCCGGAATGATCTGCCAGTTCTTGTCCACTTCTCCGATCGTCACGCCGGTGACGCAATCTTCCCCGTCTGCGGAAATAATTGTATGGGACAAATAAAACGGTACGCCACATCTTGCCACCTTTGCCGCATGGACACCATAGCCGCCTACGCGGGGAGCTGCATCGGCAACGGCAACCACTTCACAGCCAGCCTGCATCAGCTGGAAGCTGACTACCAGACCGACGTTGCCGGAGCCCAGCATCAGCACACGCTTGCCCGGCAGGGTGCCGTGAAGGTTCATCATTGTCTGTGCGGCACCTGCTCCGATAACGCCCGGCAGGGTCCAGCCCGGAAATGTGACCATGTTCTCGCTGGCACCAGTGGCGATCAGAATGGTATCACCTTTCACATGAATGACGTGATCTTCTACCTTTACGGTAACTTCCTTTTCCGGAAAGATACCGATGACAATGGCATTCAGGACAACCTCTACGCCCAGTTCTGCGGCTTCTGCCAGAAGTTCTTCCCCGATGTGGAATCCGCGAATCTTTGCCTTGTGTTCCTTAGAGCCGAAAAACTTATGGATCTGTTTAAACAGCTGTCCGCCGGGCTTGGCATTTTCATCGTAAACGACAACGTGCATCCCCTTTTTCGCGGCTTCAATGGCTGCGGACAATCCTGCCGGACCTGCACCGACGACGATCATATCATAACGCTTCATCATTTTGCTGCACCTCCCGGCTGTTCTGCTGTCACACCATATTGTGTCCGAATCTCCATGCCTTCTTCCAGAGGCGTAATACATGTCCGCACATTCGGCTGCCCGTTTACGACCATTACGCAGTCTGTACAGCGACCGATCGCACAGAAGATCCCTCTCGGTTTGTGTTCCTTTCGGGTATAGCGGTGTACCATCACGCCGGCATTTTTCAGTGCCATTGCAATGGGCTCTCCGGCATATCCCTCCAAAGGCTTTCCGTCAAAAGTAAAGGAAACCAGCTTTCCCTTTTCATATGTCCCCAGAATCGGGTGTTCCTGAATTCTCATGTCTGCTCCTCCTGTCCGATCATACCATTTGCGGGGTATCCCAAAGCTTCAGCTTTGTACCGATGCCTTTTTTCAGTGCATTGCGGTAAACCATAGTGCCCCAGGCTACATCTTCCACTGGCATGCCGCCAATGGAATACACAATAATTTCGTCCTCTTTCCGATGCAGCGGAATGTTGCCCATCAGAATATCGCCAAGATCATCGACCTGCTCCGGCTTCATCTTGCCCTCTGCGATCAGATCCATGACATGCACCGCCGGAATCGGCACGGTGTTGTAGGCATTCGGTTTCAGTTCTTCTTCCCATGCCTCGTACAGCTTGATGTTGTCCGTTACAGTTCTCGCACGGTGAATTATGAAGTCATCATCAAACCGGAGAGCCGCCGTGGAACTGATCAGTGCACCCGGCTTGATCCATTCCTCTTTGATGTACGGATACAGGCTGGGATCACCGGTAGGGGTGGAAGTACTTGCCGAAACAATGTCCGCATCTCGGACTGCTTCTTCTATGGTATCCACAGCGTACACATTTACCTGCGGATATTCTTTTTTCACGTGGGCAATGAACTTTTCCAGTGAAGCTTTGCCGCGTCCCTTGACCTTAATGGTTTCGATGTTCGGACGGACTGCCATGATCGCCGCCAGTGCAGTCTTGCTCATCACGCCCGGACCGATAATGGCAACCACCTTGGAATCCGGCCTGGACAAGTGCTTATATCCTACCCCCGGCACTGCACCAGTCCGGTATGCGGAAAGAATATTTGCGGACATGTATGCCACCGGTGCACCGGTATCCTTGTCGTTCAGCGTCAGCATCAGAATGGAACGGGGCAAGCCCTTTTCCTTGTTGGCACAGTTGGAGCCGTACCACTTCATGCCTGCCATATCAAACACGCCGCCCAGATAAGCCGGCATTGCCATGAATCTTCTGTCCGGTCCATCTACCGGCATTTCCGGAAACGGAGAAGACGGCGGGAACATGACCATACAGCCGTGGGAGTTCCCGTTCGCACCGCCCATGCGGTAGTTGCCCACCTTCATCAGCTTGAACATTTCCTCCATGGCTTCGATACAGCCTGCCATATCCTTGACACCGGCTGCCACCATGTCCTCCTCATTCAGATACAAAAAATCAACTTCTGGATAGCTCATCTGAAATACCTCCTCCGGAACGCATCACGCACGACGCTGTACGCTGTTTTCCTGAAAAATAAAAAGGAGTTCAGATGACTGATTCATCTGAACTCCTTTGTTCGAGTATTATCTTATCACAATTACGGGAGGAAAAATTGTAAAAAACGGAACAGGCTTTTATTCTTCTACAGCAATATCACTAACGTCCTGCGTAAAGCCGACACACTCACAGAAATACACACCGTCTGGTTCTTTCGCAGCTTCCCGAAATGTCACTGTATACATGGCATAGACTTTATTTCCGATCTGCTGATACCGCGTGTCCACCGTGTAATCCAGAATATCCCACGTCTGCTTTGCCTCTGCAACATATGCTTCCAGCTTCTGCTCAAAGTAGTCGTAATCAATGGGCACAGACAGGGTATTATAGCTGACACTAAGCTGCTTCACTTCCCCGCTGTTATCCAGATCCACAATGGCAGAAAAGGGAGATTCATTTTCCTTGACTGTGCTTTCGTTGGTCACAAGGTATTCCCCGCATCCATATCCTTCTACTTCCAGTGGAAGATCCTCTTGCAGCAAACTCTCTGCCACATTCTGACTGATCTGCTGCAGCTGTTCCCGTGTCTTGGCAGGCTTTGCAGATGTGCTTTGGGCGGACGCAGTTTCAGCCTTTTCCATTTCCGTCAGGTCTGTTTTTTCATACTTGCAGAGCCGCCCCTGCATATCGAAGCAGAACACTTCACCATCTTTGGAACGATACCGATTATAGGTCAACACAGGATCATTGTCTGCCGGATCTTCAAAATCGTATCCAATTGCAATGTTTTGTGTTTCCGTACCGTCATAAGTCAGGTCAGTAATGTCAAGATAGGGATTCTCCTGCAAATTCGCCTGTATGTTTTCCGGTACAGCCATGCTCACTTCTGCAATATCTTTAGCTTCTCCACAGCTGCAAAGTGAAATTATAGATAATAAAGCAATTAATCCAAGGCATTTTTTCATAAGCATTCACTTCCTTAATTCATGTTAATTGAAAAATTAGGATTTCCAACTGTATATCGATTATTTACATTTGCGGGACAATTTTCTTGTTTTCTTTGATCTGCTGTATATTCTGCATCTGCATTTTTCATTGCATAATATAGAGTCATATCAGGGAATTTTTGTATATATATCATCATTTTTTCTAGATAATCTTCTCCTCCAGCCACATTATTTACATATCCAGTAACACACCGTGCCCCTTGATTGCTCGCTGCGGTTACCATGCTTTCTCTCGTACTTGACTTACTAGCACTTTTGCATGAAATAAACATAATATAACTACTTCGCCGAGTAGAAAAGCTGAAAGACATATCTCCATTAGTTGGTTTTTGAGAATATAGGTACTTCTTTTCTCCGTTCGATTGATTAAGTTCTAAGCGTCCTTCACTTCCATGACCATGAAAAACTGTCATTCTGCTTTCCGGAACTGCCACCAGAATATTTCCTGTTACTGGAAGATCAATTCTTTCACCACTATATCCCGATGAACTTATTTTACCCTTGATTCTATTCACCGTATCATTGTTTTTAGTACTTAATGTTGTTGTTACGAAATACAACGATCTGCCCTCATAAGCAGGTTCAAATTGCCAGTCAGAACAAAAAGTAGAATAGTCATATGAAGAAATAGTAGATCCTCTTGTCGTTCCATGCGATTTTGTAGAAATTGTTTTACCATTAAAGTAAGACTTAATAAAATATCCTTGAGTAGTTAAATCAATATTCCACCCTTGAGTGCTTGCACCTGTGTTACTTTTTAAAACTATAGCAACTCCATTAGAATTACTATTATTCGCCAAAGAAAGCACCTTTCTGCTTGATGATGACATAGGCGAGAGTGTGTATGTATTTGAACTTGAGTTCATACCAAGCATAAAAATTTGTTTGGAGTTGTTTGGGCTTCTTGCCTGCAAAGAACAACCTACATTATCCGCATCACTTGTAGAATTCATTGTCAAGTATAAATTAGCATCTGCACTACGCAAACGATAATACTGTCCAAACATGATACCCTCTGTATAAGGTGCAGCACTAACATAGATGTTTTTACAATTTGAAAAAAAATGAATACAATAGCCACAGACAAAAAGTAAATTAAAAAGTTTTTTAGTATTTTTCTCATATCAATATTAACCTCCTTAGTATAATTATGCGTATGAAATTTGTATTTTTTTCAATTATATCATAGTTAGACTTAATTATCAATATCCATACTGATTTTTTAAAAAATAATATATTTAAAATTTAACATACTTCGAATCAATAGCAAAAAACAAGTATCACTTTATTTAATAAATTCAAACCATCAGCATGCGGAACATTTCGATCACCTGTTCCTGCGTTGCCTCTCTGGGGTTGCCCGGATAGCAGGCATCTGCCAGAGCATCTTTTGCCAGCTGCTCCAAATCTTCTTCCCTGATGCGTTCGTTCTTTTCCGGAATGCCTACGTCCTTGGACAGCTGACGAACTGCCGCAATTGCCGCATCACGGTATTCCTCCTGTGTCATGGTTTCAGTATCCTCTACGCCCATTGCCTTTGCAATCGCACGATACCGGTCACCGGTGTAGTCCCGATTAAACTCCATGGAGATCGGCAGCAGCATTGCACAAGCCACACCGTGCGGGGTGTCATAGTGTGCACTCAATGTATGTGCCATAGAGTGGTCGATTCCCAGCCCCACATTGGAAAAGCCCATACCGGCAATGTACTGTGCCAGAGCCATGCCCTCTCTGCCGCTGGGCTTGTTGGCTACGGCATCACGGAGATTCTCCGAGATCAGGCGAATGGCTTCAATGTGGAACATGTCCGGAATCTCCCATGCTGCCTTGGTAGTGTATCCCTCAATGGCATGGGTCAGTGCGTCCATACCGGTTGCGGCAGTCAGTCCCTTGGGCATGGAAGACATCATATCCGGATCCACAATGGCAACTGCCGGAATATCATTGGTATCCACGCAGACGAACTTCCGCTGTTTTTCCACATCTGTGATGACATAGTTGATCGTTACTTCTGCGGCAGTGCCGGCAGTTGTCGGAATCGCAATGGTGGGAACGGCGTGGTTCTTCGTCGGAGCAACACCCTCCAGCGAACGCACATCTGCGAATTCCGGATTGGTAATGATAATGCCGATCGCCTTTGCCGTGTCCATAGAGGAGCCGCCGCCAATGGCAACAATGGCATCTGCTCCGCAAGCCTGAAAAGCCGTTACACCCTCCTGCACGTTCTGAATGGTGGGATTCGGCTTGATCTTCGAGTAAACCGTGTATGCAATGCCGGCATTGTCCAGAATATCTGTCACCTTTGCCGTCACGCCAAATTGCAGCAGATCCGGATCTGTTGCAATAAACAGATGCTGGTAGCCGTTGCTTTTTACTTCACTGACGATTTCCTGAATCGCACCTTTTCCATGATAAGAAATGTTGTTCAATACAATACGATTTGCCATAATGCATGCACCTCACGATAAAATTTATTGGTACTTCCATTTTCGAAGTACAAGCATATTATACATCATTTTTCAGGAAATGTCAATATGTAATGTGCAATATCACAAAAATGTATCTGTATCCAATGGTATGGGCGAATTGAAAGCGTAAAATCCTGCTATTTTCGGATCATGTTCATTCACAATATCTTCCTCTATACCGTAATGCTGCATGCCGTATTGCAGCAGCTGCCTGCCCGAATCTTTTCCGTGTTCCTCCGGCAGAAGGAAAAACATTACCAGCCGCTTTCCGGCAGCGGCGTTGTTCTTTCCTGTACTTCGTATATTCTCATAGCAGATTTCTTTCCGTTTGCTTTGCGTGTCTGTAAGTTTCCGCAATCCATGAAACTTCTATGGCAATACCGCACAAAGAGCGTCTGGCGACTTTGTGCAGTATTGCCCTATAAAAACAAAAGCCGCCTCTGCGGACAGAGGTGACCTTTGAGAAATGATTTCAGTTACTTTTTCTTGTTTTTTGTATCCTGCCGGAGCAGCTGCATTCGCAGTGCCAAGCAAGTGACTGCCAGAATCACTGCACCGCCGACAACGATCCAGCCCACGACTACATTCCGCATATGGTAAATATCAGAATAGGGCACTGTCGCCAGAATGATGTAATCGCCGCTGGTCTGATAGTGCACCATTTCCGTTTTGCCGTCTGCATCTTTCACATCAAATTTGCCCTTGTTCCGCTGTAACCGTTCCTTGTCGTAGTCTGTTGTCTTGCCGATCAGGTCTGTATTGGTGCAGCTGATATATTTCAGCGTGTCGGTTTCCAGAATTGCCGTTGTACCGGAAGAATACAGCGGCATATCCGAAGCAATGTTTGCCCAGTCTGCGTCCTGTAACAGAGATACCACGGAATCCGCCGAAAACGTGATCTGCACCAGACCGTTTCCGCCGTCCAGCGAAGATGCCGCCACAATGGTGGGCGTATCCGAATCCAGCAGAAACAGAACATCGGTATAGACATCATCTGTCAGGTGCGAACGAAACTCTTCCCGAATGGAGTTCCCCGCACCGGACGGGTCTGTACTGGCGATCACATTGCCCTCGTGGTCAGAAATACTGATCATGTCTGCATTGACGGTCACGCGAAGTTCCTCCAGTGTCCGGTCATCGGTAATAAAGGAACCGTCCTGCGACAGCAGCATGGCGATAGTTCTGGTCTTGGCAGAATAGTCCTCTTTGAATTCCTCTGTCAGCAGTTCTGTTGCATTCTGGTTCTTCTCCAGATACGCCTCTATTGAGCCAATATTGACATCGATCTGTGCGATCACATTGTTCATGCTGACCACACCCACGGTATAACCGGCGGAACATGCCAGAACCGCAATACAAATTGCCACGCACAGAATCACACTGCGATATAATTTCCAAAAACCTTTTACCACTTTTGTAAAAACACACCTACCCTTTTGTGGATCCGTTTCTCTCTGTTGAAAGAAGCGAATCGCCTGTTGTCATATTTGATATTATAACATACTCCCCTGTATTTGTCCAGCATTTCCACAAAATTTTCACAGGAAGGAATAAAACAAAAACAAGACAGGAGATCGTTCTCCTGCCCTGTTGAAAAGATATTACTGCTTTTATTTCAGCAAATGCCGCTTTTCCGCAAAGTACTGCTTGGTATCCATAGCAACTACGCCGGACAGAGCAATCAGTGCAATGACGTTCGGGAATGCCATCAGACCATTGAAAATATCTGCGGTGTCCCATACGGCTTCTACAGTCAGATACGGACCAATGAACACTGCCACAATGTACAGCCAGCGGTAAGCCAGTGTCAGTGTGTGGCTTGCCCTGCCGCGAAGATAGGTCAGGCAGCGTTCAGAATAATAACTCCAGCCCAAAATTGTGGTAAATGCAAAGAAAATCAGGCAGAGCATCAGAATACAGGAAGAAACCTGTGACGGGAACGGCAGGCCGTGCTGGAATGCAGCGTCTGTGATCTGTACACCCTCCAGATCCGGATTCTGCCATGCACCGGAAATGACAATAGACAGACCAGTCATGGTGCAGATGATAATGGTATCAATAAATGTACCAGTCATGGTGACCAGACCCTGACGAACCGGTTCCTTGGTGCGTGCTGCTGCGGCAGCGATCGGGGCAGAACCCAGACCGGCTTCGTTGGAGAAGATACCTCTTGCAACGCCCTTCTGCATTGCCACAATCATAGCACCCAGTGCACCGCCGGCAACTGCATCCATGCCAAAAGCACTCTTGACGATTTCCACAACTGCATGGGGAATCTCTGTCACATTGCAGATCATCATAATCAGACAGCACAGAACATAGGCAACTGCCATAAACGGCACGACCACCTGTGAGATCTGGGAGATTCGCTTCAGGCCGCCAATGACAACCAGTGCCACACAAATGGTAATCAGCAAGCCCATGATGACTGTCGTCCATGTGTAGCTTGTGTCGAACAGGGTGAAAGCAATGTGCTTGCTGTCAGCATCAAAGAAATTGTTTGCCGCAGAAGTGATACCGTTGATTTGCGTAATGGTACCAATACCCAGCAGACCAGCCAGCATACCGAACAGGGCGAACAGCTTTGCCAGCCACTTCCAACGGGAGCCCATACCGTTTTCAATATAGTAGAACGGACCACCCAGATAGTGTCCTTCTTTGTCTATTGTACGATATTTGATTGCCAGAAAGCCTTCGGCATATTTGGTCGCCATACCGAACAGGGCTGCGATCTCCATCCAGAACAGAGCACCCGGACCGCCGGCTGCGATTGCCGTAGCAACGCCGACGATATTACCGGTACCGATCGTTGCAGACAGAGCCGTACAGAGAGCACCAAAACTGGTGACTTCACCCTCGCCTTCCTCTTCATTATTGACCATGAATTTCAATGCCAGACCGATTCGACGTATCTGCAATCCGCGGATACGAAACGTCAGCCAGATACCGCACAAAAGAATCAGCAGGATCAGCGGAAGCCCCCATACCCAAGAATCAATGTTTTTGATGATCTTCGTCATCATTTCCATTTGCGTTCACTTCCTTTATTATTTTTCTACAGCCAAAAAGCTGCATATTCCGACATTGTCAGAAAAAAACATTTTTATTATATCATACTCGCAGGGGAATTGCAAGAAAAATTGTGCAAAACTCCAGAAAAAACTTTTTTTCAGAGAAAAAAGAAAGCGTTCGGCTTTACCAGACAGAAAAATCCCGTAAAGTCGAACGCCATTGTTCTCTTTTGTATTTAGGAAACACTGCATAAAGCCGTCAGGCGGGCTTTATACAGTGTTTCTTTTATCGATTGTCTACCTTTTCCGGAAACATGTCATGGTGGGTCAGTCTGTCCCAAGCCACCTGTTCCCACTTCGTCCCCGGTCTGCCATAGTTGCAGTACGGGTCAATGGAAATGCCGCCGCGGGGCAAAAACTTTCCCCACACTTCAATGTACGCCGGCTCCATCAGCCTGATCAGGTCGTTCATGATGATGTTCACACAGTCCTCGTGGAAATCGCCGTGATTCCGGAAGCTGAACAGATACAGCTTCAATGACTTGCTCTCCACCATGATCTCCCGCGGCACGTAGGAAATGTACAGAGTCGCAAAGTCCGGCTGTCCGGTGATCGGACAAAGGCTGGTAAACTCCGGACAGTTGAACTTGACGAAATAGTCCCGATCCGGATGCTTGTTCGGAAATGTTTCCAGCACCTCCGGTGCATAATCGCTGGCATACTTCGTATTCTGATTGCCCAGCAGAGTAATATCTCCCGTTTCTTCCTTGCTTCTTCCTGCCATATCATTCACCTCCCAGTGCCGGATCCGGCACACCGTTTGCTGCAAATGCTGCTGCACGGTCGCGGCAGGTACCGCAGACACCGCAGGGCTTTTCGCCGCCCTCGTAGCAGCTCCATGTCAGTGCATAGGGTACGCCCAGTTCCAGTCCTTTTTTTACCACGTCTGCCTTTGTCCACTTGACAAAGGGGGCTTCGATCCGCAGCTGTTCACCGCTTCCCAGATAAATCGCCCGATTCATTGCTTCATTAAAGGCATCGCTGCAATCCGGATAGGCATTGCCGGCGGCATCATCACTATGTGCTCCGTAGTAAATGACTTCGCAGCCGTTGGACAGTGCCATGCTTGCCGCAGAAGCGAGGAACAGTCCGTTGCGGAACGGCACATAGGTGGAAACCGGACTGCCGTTGGTTTCCTGTAGCTGTTCCGCATAGGTTTCCTTGGGGATCTCCTGTGTGGAACCGGAGAGCAGAGAACAGTTGGAATCTGCAAAAATCACAGACAAATCCAGCTGCTTCCACGCAACGCCATAATACGCCGCAATTTTCCGTGCAGCCTCCACTTCTTTCTGGTGCTTCTGTCCATAGGAAACAGACAGTGCCAGCACTTCTTCTGCACCGTACTTGTCCACTGCCATGCCGAGGCAGGTGGTGCTGTCCACGCCGCCGCTGAAAAGAACCATTGCTTTCATGGTCGTACCTCCTTAAAATAGTTCCTGTAGACTGCGGTCCGTCTGGAACGCACCACAGAATGTCTTTGTGGTCGTGCGGGAAGAAACGTTGCGGATTCCCCGTGCCGTCATGCAGCTGTGCGAACCAGTAATGACAACGCCCACATCCGGCGTTCCTACTGCTTCCATGAGGATCTCCGCAATATCCTGCCCCAGCCGTTCCTGCAATTGCAGACGCTTCGATGCCATATCGCAGATGCGTGCAATTTTACTAAGTCCGATCACTCTGCCACGGGGCACGTATGCCACATTGACGTTCATGTCATACATCAGTGCCATGTGGTGTTCGCAATAGCTGAACACGCTGATGTCTTTCATCACCACCGCCGTCTGGGACTGACTGGGCGAAGGGGCTTCAAATGTTTTCCCGAACATTTCTGCAATTTCATGGTTGGAATACGAAATGCCCGCAAAGATCTCCTCGTACATTCTCGCCACACGCTGCGGCGTTTCCCGCAGTCCTTCACGATCAGGATCTTCGCCGATCGCTTCCAAAATCCCCCGAATATGGGTTTCTATTGCCTTGGTATCCATTGTCACACCCCCTTATACACCGCGTTTCTGGGGATCCCAGATCAATTTATGCAGCTGCAATTGCAGCCGTACCCGATTCAGTTTGTGTTCCTCGAGGAATTCCACAATTTCCACCGGCTCGATTGCCCCGAACACCGGACTGAAAAAGACGGTACATTTTGCCGTCAGGGCATATTGCCGGATCACTTCCAGTGCACGGTTCAGGTCACTTCTGCTGCCCACCACGAATTTCACTGCGTCCTGACTCCGCAGCAGGTCGAAATTCTCCGGCTTCATGGCAGATTCCATGCCGCTGTCCGGCAGCTTATAGTCCATAGTAAAGCAAGGGCGAAATGCCAGTGCCGCAAAGGGTTCCAGTGCCACGCTGCCGTTGGTTTCGATCTCCACCCGATAGCCCAGGGCACCCAGTGCCGTGATCAGTTCCCCGATGTGGGGCTGGAGCAGCGGCTCTCCGCCGGTCAGCGTCACATTCTGCACACCGGTCTGCCGCACATATTCCACCAGTTCCTCCGCAGACTCCTCTGTTGCGGGAGCATCTGCCGCATTCGCCCACTTGGTATCACAAAAGCCGCAGTTCAGATTGCAGCCGCGGAACCGCAGGAACACTGCCAGTTCTCCGGCATGTGTCCCCTCTCCGTTGATGCTGACAAACTTCTCCACCACTGCCAAACGATTCATGTTCTCACACCTCATAAACTGCACAATTTTCCGGCGTTTCATAGACTGCCACACGGCGTACCGGCAAGCCGTCTGCGGTCAGCTTTTCATAGAAGCACTTGGCAAACTGCTCCGCCGTGGGACGAAACGGCACTGCGATCAGCCGGAATCCCTCTGCCAGAAGTGCCTCCACAGTGGCACGCTGCAAGGTGCCTTCCTCATAAATCATAGCGTGGTCATAGCTGTCCGCCAGTGCTTTCACGGCATGCTTCACATCGCCGAAATCGATCACCATGCCCCGATAGTTGCCTTCTTCCTGTAGGGTTTCTTGTCCGACCGTCACTTCGATTTTCCAGCGGTGTCCGTGAAGATTGGAACACTTGCCCTGATAGCCGGACAGAAAATGTGCACTGTCAAAGCTGGCTGATGTTTTGAGTTCAAACATACGGTTTTCCTCCCAATAAAAAATGCAGCCGCATTGCACATACGACTGCATCCAAAATTCATTTCAAACAAACACAAAACGGTTTTTGTGTGATTTCCAGTTTCGGATGCCCTAGTTTTGTTTTGCGACAGGATGGTGCAAACGAACTGTCGATATGTTACCGAAACACAGTATACCACACTTTTTTTGAAATGTCAAGTGATTTTGTTTTTAACCTTCCGGTGAGATATAGGTGGGAGCGTTTTTCGGGCTGGCACCCTTGATGACACTATGATAGAACTGATAGGTCATGGGAATGCCGTCCTCCCGATTCAGGTCACAGTCTGTGACTTCTCCCAGAAAAATCGTATGTGTGCCTGCGTCCATCAGCTTCACCACGCGGCAGGTGATCCACGCCATTGCCCCGTCTGGCACCGGCATGCCGTCCTTTTCCGT
>ENA-OWPL01000777-OWPL01000777.1-human-gut-metagenome-genome-assembly--contig:-NODE-777-length-20729-cov-3.870901_pt1 | contig 20729 bp, 20 predicted proteins | sample MGYA00248263_ERZ651844 | MGnify/ENA primary metagenome ERZ651844 (study PRJEB26924, sample SAMEA4378256) | human gut metagenome | biome: human gut; feature: human-associated habitat; material: faeces...
CGGCCAGCTTCTTGATTTCGGCTTTCAGCTCCCGCAGCAGCGTATTGTCTGCCTTGATTTGCCGGTTCAGTTCGCAACGGTCAGAGATAATGCCCCTGCGCTCCAACGCCTGCGCTGCCGCACCCTCATGGATGGTAGGAATCTCATCCAGACCCCGTGCAGCGTTGCTGCGGTGGTCAATGCGTTCCTCGCGTCCCGCACGTTCCAGATGGCGGTTGGACACGTCAGCCCACGCCGCCCGCCATGCCGCAAGCTGTTCCTCACTGTTCCAGCGTTCAGAGATGGGATTCTGTCTGCCGTACCGGGTGCTTTTGGGATGCTTGTCAGCCCGAACAAGCCCCTGTGCCTCGGCAGCAGACGGTGTCATATACACCTTCTTTTTGCCGACCTTGTAGGGATATTGCTTTTCCCAGCCCTCGTTCTGTGCCGCCTTAAACTCGGCGGCAGTAAAACCGCGTTCCTCGCCGTTTTTCATGCAGAGGTATTCCTTCTCGGTCTTGTACTGCCACTTGCCCCGTTCGTCCAGTGGGCGCACCGTCAGCAGAATGTGGGCATGGGGATTGTGGCCGTCCGTGTCGTGGATGGCAGCATCGGCACACATTCCGTCCGCCACAAACTGTTCTCGGACAAATTCTTGCAGCAGCTCGATTTGTTCTTCACGGTTCAGCTTTATTGGCAAAGCCACAACAAACTCACGAGCCAATCGGCTGTCCTTGGCTGTCTCGACTTCCTCCACGGCGTTCCAGAGCTTTTCTCTGTCTTGCCATTCCTGTGGGGCGTATTCCGGCAGAAAAACCTGCTGCCAGACAAGACCCTGTTTTTTCGTGTAGTCATGCTGTATCCCGTCGTAATCGTTGTAGAGGCGGGAACAACTCAGGTAAGCGGAAGCGGCCACGGCGGAGCGGCCTGCGCCCCGGCTGACCACCTTCGCTTCCAGATGATAAATCGACATATCTTGTTCACCTCGTTCTTTCTTTTTCTGTTTCTCTTTCGCAAAAGAGAAAATGGACGGGCAGGAGGCCCGTCCATCTCTGCGGCAAAGCTGCCGGTGGCAGGTTTATGCGGGCAGGGAGCAGACTGTTTCCAAAACGGAAACAACTGCGACCTGCGCAGACGATGACAGCAGCACTTGCAGGTGCTGTGGCATTGTCTGGAGGCTGCCGCAGCAGCCGCATTCGCCTCGCAGAGCGCACGATTTCCGCAGGAAATACCACCGCCCCTTCGGGGTGGTGAGTAAGTGCGCCCTTCGGGAGAAAAAAGAGGAAGGCCCCCGGTTTCCCGGAGACCTCCCATCTGAAATTTAGATTTCTTTTCCCAGCTTCCGTGAAAGATACCCCTCCAGCGCAGGCAGCTCCATCGTCCGCACCTCCGGCAGCACCTTTTCCAGAATTGCACCCTCCTGAATGAGTCTGCGCGTTCTGGCTTTGCGCTCCTTGACCCGATTCCGTGCCTGCGCTTCCTCCAAACGGTGCTGCGCCTGAATCAATTTTTTCTCTGCATCTGTCATGTGAAGAATCCCCCTTATCTTCGTTTCTGCCAGACGATCTCGTACCCCAGCGCATCGGCAAGCTGGACGGCCTCGACATAGCGCAGGGATTCCCGCTGGAGCTTATTGGACAGGTTGGAAACGCTGTCAGACCAACCGTGTTCGTCCCGTAGCAGATCGACCACCTCCTGCATGGTCATTCCCTGACGGACGATGTACGACTTGATCTCATTTCTCAGATTGGATTTCATCAACTTTTTACCTCCATATTTTCGTGATATTGGTTTTTGAGTAAGTGAACTGTGTACGCTTTGCGGTGAAAAATCTGCCGTGCCGCAAATCCGCTCAGATTTCCGCCCGTGATGCCCTGTTCACAACTGCGCCCTATCGGCTTCATCGTTCTGTGTGAGAGCATACGGAACGGTAGAATATGCCGCAGTCTGGTGCAGCAGCTTCACACTTCGGTAAATCACCGGATGGTGCATTGCGTTCGACTTACAGTGAAAATTTTCATGAATTTCACAAGGATTGATTTCAAAGTGCCTTTTTTGGCATCTCACCGGTACTCTGTACATAGCAGAATTAGGGCATTTTGCTGTGTACATACGTACCGATGGTGCAGGGCAGGCAGCATTTCACGGCATGGGCAGATTTGTTCACGATTGGGTGCGCGTCAGCTTTCCGGTACATACGTACATAGCGATTTGCCCCAATTCTCAGATATACGGGGACTGATCAGCGGCTCGATGCCCAGATACCCCCATACTCTGCGCCCGGTGGCGTTCGTGACGGTATTCGTATGCTCCAGATTGTACGTTTTCAGATTCCGCATCAAAAAATCACTGAACGAGCGCTGCCGAATGGGCGTCAGCCCATTCTCATCGCACCAGATTCCATAAATGGCATACAGCTCCTTGGAGGTGACGGACATATCCGCTTTCAACCGGATATAGCCGGTGGATTCCATAAAGTCGATGGCGTTGTTGGCGTCACGCTTGACGTACTCCCGATTGTTCAGCGTCCGGGGGCTTTCCGTGAATCGGAAGCTGTTTGCCGCAAGCCGCTGCAAGCCCTCAAACGCCCAGAGAAAAATGCCCTCGATCTCAAGTTTCATCTTCTCGGCAATGTCGGGATCATCCACACGATCAGCAGGCTTCTCTTTTGTGGTCAGGATCAGTTGACGGCGGTAAAAGCCGTTGCTGCGGTCGTAGAGAGATTGCAAATCGCCGTTGGAGAACGCCAGCAGGCGGGCGTACATCCACCCCTGATAGCTCTGGACGCTTTTGCGTTCCAAATCCATCTTGCCCTGTGCGGTAACAATGGATTTGACATAGTTGGTCTGCTTCAGCGCCTCCATTTTCATATCGTCATCCACAAGAAGATGAATGTGTTCCAGATCGGCGCGGGCAAACCGGTTGTCGGAAATTTTGGCGATGCTGCCGTCTTTCATATTGCAGCCAAACAGCCGTGCCAGCACAGGACCGATCTGCGATTTTCCCTCGCCGCCCTCGCCCTTGAGGATCATCATGCGCTGCCCCTTGGTGTTGGGAATGAGGCAATAGCCGATATACTCCTGAAAGGTTGGAATGTCTTCCGGGTAGAGCAGGTCGGAAAGAAACCGCAGCCAGACAACCGGCTTTCCCGCCTGCGGATTGTAGTCGATAGAAAACCGGCTGCGCACGATCTCAGACCGTCCCGCAAGAAAGCTGCCGTCGATGCGGAGCGTCCCGTTCTGCACATGAATTTCATCCGGCTTTGGTGGAAAGCTCTCCGTGTGAGCTGCCAGCTTCATGATCTCCACGATGTTGGAAATGGTGCGTGGAATGTTCTTTGCGGCGCAGCACTCCAGCTCGGCGTAGATTTTCTCTTTCAGCAGCAGCGGGTCTGTCAGCCGTCCGTCCGATGTGAAAAATGCGTTGTCCGCATAGATGAGCTTGTTCTTTGATAGAAATTCCCGGCAAAAAGCCGCCTCATTGACATCCTTGCCATCGAACCATGCTGGAAAATCCAACCCGGCATACTTCTTGTTCACGCTGCATCCCTCCCATTGATTTTTTCCTTGAGCTTGTCCAACCGACCATCTGCAAGCAGATAACTGACCACCTCGGCGCGTTCGTAGGAATCGCCAGCGCACAGAATATCCAAGCAGTATTCCGTATGGTCGAGATTGCGGCAGGCTTCCACGAACCGGGCGTGAACAGGCTGATCAGGTGACTGCGGCGCATACCGCACCTTCCAGTCCCGCAGTACACGGGCATAATCCGGCAGAACAGAAAAGCACAGCCGCTCGTTTTTGATATGCTCCCTCTATGAGAGACAGTGAAATAAAACACTGTTTCCATAGGGGGAGAAATTTATGTCTAAAAACAAGGTTTCGTACGAGAAGAAGGTAGAAATTGTAAGAGATTATCTGGACGGACGGGTGGGATATAAAGAAAGCATCCAACGCGCAAACAACAGTGCGGCATCTTTCCGACACTGGGTACATCTGTATAAGGGAAACGGAGCGGCTGGACTCCTGCCAAACAGCAGGAACAAGGTATATCCGGAGGATACAAAGTGGAAAGCGGTGCAGGAATACCTCTCCGGCCACGGTAGTTTGGAATCTGTCTGCGAAAAATACGAGATCCGGTCAACAAGTCAACTCCGAAGCTGGATAAAGGTGCATCATGCGCATGGAGATTTCAACTCAGTCAAGTTTTCCGGAGGAGGAAGCTACATGAAGCAGGGACGAAGCACCACGCAGGAAGAACGTGTTCAGATCGTCAAGGACTGTCTGGCCAGTGGAAAAAACTACGGCGAGATGGCCTTGAAGTACAAGGTGAGCTACCAGCAGGTACGCACCTGGACGCTGCGGTTCGAGGAGATGGGAGAAAGCGGTCTGGAGGATCGGCGCGGAAAGCGGAAGAAGGACCAAGTACCCAGAACCGAGCTGGAGAAAGCGCAGATCGAGATCGAACAGCTCAAGCACAAGCTGTATCTGGCGGAAATGGAGCGTGATCTGCTAAAAAAATTGGACGAGATCGAGAGGAGAGATGCCTTTCGGAAGTGAGACAGCGCCGCATCTATGCTGCGATCCGGGAAGCACACGAGGAAACGGGCTATCCCATTGAATTGGCCTGTAAACTGCTCCACGCAGCGCGTTCGGCTTACCACAAGTGGGCCTCTGGCAAGCTGAGCCAACGGGCCGCAGAGAATGAACGGCTTGCGGAAAAGCTCGAACAGCTCCATGCGGAAAGTCCGGATAAGGGTTACCGGAGGCTCAACGATGACCTGCGCCATGACTGCGGCATCCATGTCAACGACAAGCGGGTGCTCCGCATCTGCCGGGCCAGAGATATACGCTCTACCGTGAAATATAACAACCGTGGCTGCACCAGACACGCAAAAAATCCGCAATATCTTGCCGAAAATCTTCTGGACAGGCAGTTTTATGCCGAAAAGCCAAATGAAAAGTGGCTCACTGATGTGACAGAATTCAAGTGGTACGAGGGAGCAGAGGTTCACAAGCTCTATCTGAGCGCCATCTTAGACCTTTGCGACCGGCGCATTGTGTCCTACGTGCTCAGTGAACACAACGATAACCCATTGGTTTTCAAAACCTTCGACAAAGCGATGCAGGCCAATCCGGACGCGCATCCGCTGTTCCACAGCGACAGAGGGTTTCAGTACACCAACCGTACCTTCCACCACAAGCTTGTGCAGGCGGGCATGACGCAGAGTATGTCCCGCGTGGCGCATTGCATTGACAACGGCCCGATGGAGGGCTTCTGGGGCATCCTGAAACGGGAACGCTATTACGGCAGACGGTTCACCAGCAAGCACGAGCTTGTTCAGATGATCCAGCAGTATATTCGCTATTACAACACAAGACGTGTCCAGCGCAATCTGGGTGTGCTGACGCCGATGGAAAAGCATGCGCTTTGCCTCGCCGCATAAAAAACGGCCAGCAGCGATCGGCTGCTGACCGGGAAAACTTTATATTTTTTCACTGTCCTCTTGACGGGTTGCGGTTCAGCTTGCTGATTCTCCGTTTTCGGAGCCGCTGAAAAAATGACACCGCACGGCAGAAATAACTCTGCCGTGCGGTGCGTTTTTACTTTAATTTGGTTCGTCAGGCATGGGGGACGAGCGCGCCCTTCCGGCTTGAGCGGATGAGCATGCCGATCACAAAGCCGACGAGTGCAGGCAGCAGCCAGCCGAGGTTCTTGTCGAACAACGGCAGATATTTTTCCGCAAAGGCGATAGGCACATCGAGGCGGAGCGAAGTCTGCACCGACGCGGGCAGCGTCTTCATGCAGTCGAAAATAGCGGCTGCCCATGTACCGATCATCGTTGCGACATACACGGCACGGTCATGAGCGAAGAACTTGCCGATAAATGCCAGCAGGATAAGCGCAATGGCCGGGGGATAGATGAGCATGAGCATCGGGACGGAATACTCGATGATGGCACTCAGTCCAATGTTGGAAACGGCAAACGAAAACACCGTGAAGAGGATCGCCCAGGTGCGGTAGGAAATTTTGCCGTTCGTCATCTTGACAAACGTTTCCGAGCAGGCCGTGACAAGGCCGATGGAGGTCTTGAGGCAGGCAAAGGTGATGGTGAAGGCGAGGATAAACTGGCCCACGCCGCCAAGGTAATGACCCGCGATCTGCGTGAGGGCGATGCCGCCATTTTCGGACAGCTCGAAAATGCCTCTCGACTGCGCGCCGACCAGAATGGACAGCACGTAGATCAGCGCCATCAGCGCACCGGCAAGAAGACCGGAGGAGAGCACGTCCTCGGCGATGATGTCGTCGTTGTTGACACCCATGCGGCGAATGACGTCGATGACCACGATGCCGAAGGCGAGACCGGCGATGGCGTCCATCGTGCCGTAGCCCTCAATGAGCGCGGGAAAGAAGGAACCGTTCTGATAGGCCTCCGTCGGCTCGACCGAGGAGATCGCTGCGCCGGGGGAGAGCAGCGCCGCGATGATCAGCACTGCGAAGAAGAACAGAAAGAGCGGATTGATGATCTTGCCGATCCAGAGGGTGATCTTACCGGGGCGCAGCGAGAAGAACAGCACGAAGGCGAAGAACGCCGCCGAAAAGACAAGCAGATACAGCCACTCCGGCGAATCCGCGCCCAGCAGGGGCGTGATGCCGGTTGTGAACGAAACGGTCGCGCATCTCGGGATGGCGAAGAGCGGGCCGATGGTCAGGTACAGAAGGCAGGTAAAGAAAATGCCGTAGCCCTTGCCGACCTTGCCCGAGAGCGTCTGCAGGCCGTCGGAATGCGTGATGCCGATGGCGGCGACGCCGAAGATGGGGATGCCAACCGCCGTGATGATAAAGCCGATCATGGCGACGACCGCGTTGCGGCCGGCCATCTGGCCGAGATGTACGGGGAAGATCAGGTTGCCCGCGCCGAAGAACATTCCAAACAGCGTTCCGGCGACGAGAATCTTCTGCCGGAAGGTCAATTTTTTAGTAGTCATGGGATAATCAACTCCTTTGTGTTGAAAATATTACACCCTGCACTTGAAAAAGAGAAACGCTCGGTTATAATAGGTATATTACAAATCAAAATACCCTTTATAGGAGTGGGAATATGGACAGCAAAAAATTTGAAATTCTGATGACCGCCGTCAACCTCGGCAGCTTTTCCAAAGCGTCTGAGGTCGTGGGCTACACACAGTCGGGGCTGACGCACCTCATCAACGGTCTGGAGCGCGAGATCGGCATGAAGCTCATCCGGCGCGACCACAGCGGTATTTCGCTGACAGAGGACGGGGAGGCGCTGCTGCCCGCGATCCGCGAATACCTCAGCGCGACGGCGAAGCTCGAAAACCAGATCGAGACCATCACGCAAAAGCGGACGGCGACGATCCGAATCGCCGCTTATGCGAGCCTTGCCATGCACTGGATGCCGGAAATTCTGTACCGCTTCCGCCGCGTGTGTCCGGAGACCGACGTGGATCTTCGCATGGTGGACCACGAGCTTGAACCCTTTGAGCTGCTCGAGGAGGGGCGCACGGACGTCATCTTTGCCGCGCGGCAGAGCCACATCAACTGCGACTGGACACCGCTCTACTACGACGCGATGTACGCCATCCTGCCGGAGGACTATCCCACCGGCAGCGAAGAGACCTTCCCCATCGAGGAATTCGACGGAAAAGAATTCCTGATGCCCTACGGGCGCTTCGACATCGACGTGAACGCTGCGCTGAGTCCCAAAAAGGTGAAGCCGAATATCCGCCCCTGCCATGTGGACGATGAAACGGTCATCCGCATGGTCAGCAAGGGCCTTGGCATCACAATGATGACGGAGATCATGATGCGCGGGCGGACGCACGGCGTAAAGACGCTGCCGGTCAGCCCGAAAACGGGACGGGAGCTCGGCATCGGTATGCACCTGAGCAAGAACACGCCAGAGGAAATTCTGCGTCTGCGCGAGTGCGTGCTTGATTTCACGCGCGAGCTGATGTGAAAATTTCCCATCCGCGATTTAGAAACGGCTGCCCCATCAAAAAAGTAAAGCAGGGCGCTTGCCTAAAAGGCAAGCGCCCTGCTTTGTCGATTTTGGGAATGGTCTTATCCTTCGATTTTTGCCGAAGCCGCGCCATCACTCTTTTGCAGATGCGCATAGCGGCGCGAGGGGCGGAAGTACAGCACCGCTGCCAGCATTAGAAGCGCCGTGGTCGCAAGGCTGATGGGGAAGACCAGCATGATGTTCATAAACGTCTTGTACTGCGGGAAGACCCAGCGCAGCCAGCTCAGGCGGACGCCGCAGACGCCCAGCATCGTCAAAACGGCGGGCGGCAGTGAAATTTCAAAGCCGCGCAGGTAGCCGGAAAGCACCTCGTAGCAAAGGCTGAACAGGTGCGACGGCATGATCAGCATGAGGCGAATATAGCCCGTCTCTACCACCTGCGGGTCGCCGTTGAAGATGGTGAGCAGCGACTTTCCGAAAAAGAGGATCAGAGCGATGGCGACGCCGAGGCTGATGATGCCCTCGAGAAGACACAGCAGCAGCGTTTTCTTGCAGCGCTTGATCTTGCCCGCGCCGAAGTTCTGTCCGACGAATGTCGTGCAGGCCTGCGAGAAGGAGTTGAGGATATCGTAGGTGATGACCTCAATGTTGTAGGCCGCGCTCGACGCCGCCATGACGACCGTGCCGAGGCTGTTGATCGCGCCCTGAATGACGATATTCGCGATGGAGAACATCGCGCTCTGCACACCCGCAGGAACGCCGATGCGCAGAATTTGCTTGAGGCACAGCCCGTCGATGCGCAGCTTTTTCGGCTCAAGGCGGATGACCTTGTCCGTTTTGAGCAGGAAACCCCACAAGATCGCCGCGCTGACCGCGTTCGACAGCACCGTTGCGATCGCGACGCCGTCCACGCTCATGTGGAGCGCGGCCACGAAAAAGAGGTTCAGGATCACGTTCAGAACGCCGGAGGCCGTCAGCGCGATCAGCGGAATTTTCGTCTCGCCCACGCTGCGGAAGACCGCCGCCTCAAAGTTGTAGAGCAGGATCACCGGCAGGCCCGCAAGATAGATGCGCAGGTATAGCAGCGCCAGCGGGAACACATCGTCCGGCACATTCAGCTGATTCAGCAGCGGAACGGCGAACAGCTCACCGATGACCGCCGCGATCAAACCGCCCAGCACCGCCACGACGATGGAGGTGTGCACCGCGTGGTGCACCATCGTGTCGTTCTTTTCGCCGATGGCGTGCGCGATCGTCACGTTCGCGCCCAGCGCGATGCCGATGAACAGGTTGACGATCAGGCTGATGATCGAGCTGTTTGTGCCGACGGCCGCGACCGCCACAGTGCGGAGCTCGCCGGTAAAGTTGCCGATGACGGTGATGTCCGCGGCGTTGAACAGCTGGCTCAAAATCGCCGTGGCCGCCACCGGAACGGCAAAGCGCGGGATCTTATCCCAGAGCGTCCCGTGGAGCATATCCAATGATTTTTTCTGCGATGCAGCGTTCAACTCTACCGCCCCTTTCCGCAATTTGTCTGGCCCATGATATCACGCTTTGGCCCAAATGCAAGAGGCAGAAAAGCCAAAAATGGAGCACAGCGCAAAGAATGCTTTGTTTTGCTGCGAAAAGCGCGGATACTCACAGGCATTCCTGCAAAATTTCGTAGATCTCGTCGTGCGTCAACTTTTTGCAGCAGCCAGCGGTGACGTTGGTGGAATCCGCGATGGCTCGGAAGTCGGTGTCGGCGGGAATGCCAAGCTCTGCAAAGCTGGTCGGCAGACCGATTTCCTTGATGAACGCGGCCAGCGCGTCGATACCGGCGGCAGCCGTCTCCTCGTCGCTGCCCTTGGGTGCGATGCCCCAGACATTCTGAGCAAACCGCGCAAACCGCGCCGCACCAGACTTGTAGATGTGGCGGTACAGAACGGGATGGATCACCGCCAGGCCCGCTCCATGGTTGCAATTGGTGTAAGCGCCCAGCTGGTGTTCGATCTGATGCGCCTGAAAATCCGTGACCTTGCCGATCTTCAGCACGCCGTTCTCTGCCATGGCGGACGCCTGCGCCAGCTCGCTTCTGGCGTCGTAATTTTCAGAATCGGTCAGCAAAATGCGGATGTTGCGGATGACGCTGCGCATGACGGCCTCATTGATATCATCGGAGAGGTTGTTTTCATCCGGCTTGCCGAAGTAGGTTTCCATCGCGTGGCTCAGCGTGTCGAACGCGCCGGAGATGACCTGCTGCATGGGAACGGACAGCGAATAGGCCGGGTCTAAGAACGCGAATTCCGCCTGCGCACCCCAGAGCGCGCCCTTGATCTTCTTTTCCTCGTGGGTGATGACCGCGCCGTTGTTCATCTCGCTGCCGGTACCAAACACCGTGACGATGGTGCCGAGGGGAATGAACTTTGCGGGCAGCGTGTGCTTCGTGTACTGCATCTCCCAGATGTCCTCGTCCAGCTTCGCCTGTGCGGAGATGACCTTGCAGCAGTCGGAAACGCTGCCGCCGCCCACGGCGAGGATCAGGTCGACGTGATTTTCACGCGCCAGCTTCGCGCCCTCCTGCACCGTGGCATAGGTGGGGTTGGACATGATGCCGGAGAACTCCACAACGCACTTACCCTGCGCGTTCAGGATACCCATGATCTCATCGTACACGCCGTTGCACTTGATGGAACCGCCGCCATAGGCCAGCATGACGGTTTCGCCAAAGTTTGCGAGCAGGCCGCCGAGGTACTCCTTCACGCCGCCTTTGCCGAAATATACCTTGGTCTTGTTTTCAAAAATAAAGTTATTCATCATAACGTATCCTCTCTGACCGTTTTTCTTGCGGTATTCGCCGCTGTTTGCTATCATTGCCGATGGCAGCTTCCGGTTGATACTGCCGATTATCAATACCGGTTGTAACAACCGGTCAAGAGGTTTTTGAGGAAAAAACACAATTTTTACGCAGCAGAGAGGGATTACCATGCGCTACACCATGATGCAGGTCTGCAAGGAAACGGGCATGACCTATCAGGCCTTAAAATTTTACTGCAACGAGGGGCTTGTCCCCAACGTCAAGCGCGACAAAAACAACCGCCGCGTGTTTGACGAGCGGGACGTCGCGTGGATCAGCAGCCTGACGTGCCTGAAAAAATGCGGCATGAGCATTCAGGAGATGAAGGACTACCTCGCCCTCTGCCTGCAAGGCGAGCGCACCATCCCGCAGCGCAAGATCCTGCCGGCGCAGAAGCAGGAGGCACTGCGCGCAGGCATTCGGGAATTGCAGGACAGCGTCGCCTACATCGACTGGAAGCAGAATTTTTACGACGAAGTGCTCTCCGGCAAGCGGCCGTATGAGAGCAATCTTATTCGGGTGGAAAAATAGGCGCAAGGCTGGCGTCAGCATAAAAAGCAGGAGGCGTACCGCTCGGTATCGCCTCCTGCTTGCATTCCTGCCGTATTTCATCCCAGCGCCACGTCGAGCACCATCATCAGGCTGAAGCCCACGGCGAAGAACACCGTGCCGATGTTGGAGTGCGCGCCCTGCGACATTTCGGGGATCAGCTCTTCGACGACGACATAGAGCATCGCGCCCGCGGCAAAGCTCAGAAGATACGGCAGCGCCGGAACGATGAGCGACGCGGCGAGTATCGTCAGCACCGCGCCGATGGGCTCGACGATGCCCGAGAGCACGCCGCCCCAGAAAGCTCTTGCTTTGCCCATGCCCTCGGCGCGCAGGGGGAGCGAAATGATCGCCCCCTCGGGAAAATTCTGGATCGCGATGCCGAGTGAGAGCGCCAGCGCGCCCGCCGCCGTGATCTGTGCGCTGCCGGAGAGATAGCCCGCATACACCACGCCGACGGCCATGCCCTCGGGGATGTTGTGCAGTGTGACGGCCAGCACCATCATCGTCGTGCGCTGGAGTTGGCTCTTCGGCCCCTCGACCTGCCCGCTCTTGGCGTGCAGGTGCGGGACGACGTGGTCGAGCAGCAGCAAAAAGAGAATGCCGACCCAAAAGCCGAGAAACGCCGGCAGAAACGAGAGTTTCCCCATCGCCGACGACTGCTCGATGGCGGGGATCAGCAGGCTCCAGACCGAGGCCGCGACCATCACGCCCGCGGCAAAGCCCGTCAGCGAGCGCTGCACAGCGTCGCTGAGCGACTTTTTCATGAAGAACACGCACGCCGCGCCGAGCGACGTGCCGAGAAATGGGACCAAAATGCCGTAAAATGCTTCCATATCGTTCACCGTCTTTTCTGTGTGAAATATCAATTCTGTTAAATGCATCTAACTTCTGGACATAGTATACCAGCGAAAGCCGCGGGATGCAAGTGCCGCGGGACACAGAATGGGAACAGTCTGTCGCAGCGGACGGGGCGAGAAAGCGTATGTAGCAAAGAAAATATCGCGAAAAATTTGAAACCGCTCTTGCAATGCGAAAATCGCTGTGCTACAATACGCAAGGTCGATCACCTTCCCGAAGGCAAGCGGGAAAGCAGGATATATTGGAAAGCTGCCCTGCGGCGGCTTTTCAAAAGACTGCGAGTTAGAGAAAACTAACCGCCTGCGCCGCGCCGGTGGGAACATCATATCAATAGGAACAGTGCCGCCTGATTTCAGGCGGCACTGCTTTTTGCGTTTTCGTGAAAAACAAAATGTTCAAGCTTTCCTTTAGTTTTTTTAGGTTGGCGGGCAATCATGACCTCGTTCCAAGGGGAAAGCGAAAAACGACAGCCCCGCGGAAGCATTTGGGATACACAATGACGAAGGAGGCCATTTTTGATGAAAAGCAAAAAGATTCGTTCTCTTTTCTGTGCGGCGGCGCTGACACTGTCGCTCGCCGCGTGCGGCAGCAAAACATCGGACTGCTCCGGCCAGACGATCATCGGCGAGATCACCGATATTGACGGCACTGCCGTGACGATGCAGCTCGGCGAGCTGAGTGCGGGCGGTATGCCGTCCCATGACGGGTCTGACAGTTCCGATTCCGGCCAGACGCCGCCAGACAAGCTGGACGGCGAAACGCAGAGCGGCAACAGCAGCAGTGAGGATCATGCATCGTCCGACAGCAGTCAGCCGCCCGCAAAGCCCGACAGCCAGAGCGGCAGCACCGACAGCCAGCCGCCCGAGATGCCGAGCGGCCAGGACAGTTCTTCCAACAGCCAGAGCGGTGATTTCGGCAGCCAGCCTCCAGAGAAACCTGATGGCGAGGCCCCGAGCGGCAGCGCTCCGGCGGCATGGGCGGCAGCAGCTTTACCGCGGGCGAGGAGAGTGTGACGCTCGACTTCGCGAATGCGGAAATTACAAAAAATGACGAGAGCATCGAGCTCAGCGACCTCGCCGAGGGCGATATCCTGACCGTTGAGGTCGGCAGCAGCAACACCGCGGCGAGCGCCACGGTCGAGTCCGTGGGCGGCGGCCAGAGCTTTGGCGGCAGCGGCGAGGTGACGCAGGGCACCGCCGCCACGACCATCAGCGAGGACGGCACCTACAGCGGCGAAAGCTACACCTCGACCGGCGACGACGAAAACGCCCTGCGCGTGGACGGCGCGGCCGTCACGCTCGACGGCGTCAGCGTCGACAAGAGCGCGGGCGCGGCCTCGAACACCGAGGACGGCGACTTTTACGGCATGAACGCAGCGCTTCTCGCGATGAACGGCGCGACGGTGACCATCAAGAATGCAACTGTCACGTCCTCTGCGCAAAATGGCAACGGCGTGTTCAGTTACGGCAGCGGCACGACCGTGAATATCTCCGATTCCACCATCACCACCACGGCGGATAACTCCGGCGGCATCCAGACCACCGGCGGCGGCACGACGAGCGCGAGCAACTTAGTTGTCGAGACCTCCGGCAACTCGTCCGCGGCCATCCGCTCCGACCGCGGCGGCGGTACGGTCAACGTGAGCGGCGGCGCGTACACCTCGAACGGCTACAACTCCCCCGCGGTCTACTCCACGGCGGACATCACCGTGAAGAATGCGAACCTGACGGCGAACAACTCCGAAGCCCTTGTCATCGAGGGTAAGAACTCCATCACGCGCGAAGACTGCTATGTCACCGGCAACATGAGCGACACCAAGGGTACGAGCTCTTCGGAAAACGTCCACAACGTGATGATCTATCAGTCCATGGGCGGCGACGCGGACGTCGGCACGTCCGTCTTCTCGATGACCGGCGGCAGCCTCGTTGGCAGCAGCGGTGACATGTTCTACATCACGAACACCCGCTGCCTGCTGACGCTCTCCGGCGTGAATATCGTCAACAATGATGCGGACGGCGCGCTGCTGCGCGTGGTCGGCAACTCCGCCAGCCGCGGCTGGGGCACCGCCGGCAGCAACGGCACCATCAACTTCAACGGCTATACCATCACGCTGGCAGACGGCACGGTGCTGAAGTGAGCCCGCTTTACCCCTGCTGCTGTATATACTCCTCAATGGTGCGCAGGAAGGCCTCTCCGTAGCGGGAGGCCTTCCGCTCGCCGACACCCGAGACCTCAAGAAGCTCTGAGAGCGAGCGCGGCGCTTTCTCCGCCATGTCGGCGAGCGTCGCGTTCGAAAAGATGACGTAGGCGGGAACGCTCTCGCGCTTGGCAAGCTCCGCGCGCTGGGCGCGCAGCGCCTCGTAAAGGCTTCCTTTCTCGAATTCGTCCGAAAACGCGCCGCGCGGGCGCTTTTTCTCTGTCTTCGGTTCCACCCGCTTCTGCATCAGCACGCATTCGCCGTCAAAGAGCACGGCGGATGCTTTTTTTGTGGGCCTGAGCGTCGAATAGCGCTGGTCGACCTCGAGATATCCCGCGGATTCGAGGTATTCGATGTACCGCTCGATGACGCTTGGCGACGTTTTGTCCATGAGACCATAGGTCGACAGGCTCGCAAGGCCGAGCGACAAAAGCCGCTGGTCGCGGCTCCCGCGCAGGACCTGAATGACGAGCGTTTTGCCGACGTAGTAGCCCAGCCGCTCGCGGATGCGCATGACGCACGATAAGATCATCTGCGCCGAGAGCGTGATGTCCTCGGTCTGGTAGGTCGCTTTACAGTTGGAGCAGTTTCCGCAGTTTGCGGGGTGTATCTGGCCGAAGTAGTCAAGCAGCCGCCCGCGCAGACAGTCGACGGATTTGCAGTACCCCGTCATCGCCTGCAGGCGCTCATAGTCGCGCTTGCGCACGAGCGCAGCGTCCTCCTCCGAGAGCTGGTCGGCCCCGCCGTTTTCGATGAGAAAGCGTGCGGTCTCCACATCAGCGGGCGCGAAGAGCAGGACGCAGTCGGCATTCTCGCCGTCGCGTCCGGCGCGGCCCGCCTCCTGATAGTAGGCCTCGAGGCTTTTCGGCATGTTGTAATGGATGACAAAGCTGACGTTTGACTTGTCGATGCCCATGCCGAAGGCGTTCGTCGCGACCATGACGGTCTTGCGGTCAAACTGAAAATCGTCCTGATTCTGCTGCCGCTCCTCATCTGTGAGGCCCGCGTGGTAGCGCGTGGCGGCGATGCCGCGGTCACACAGGCTGTCGCACACGCGCTCGACCGCCGCGCGCGTTGCACAGTAGACGATGCCGCTCCTGCCCCGCCGCTCGTCGATGAGTGCGGCGAGGGCGGAAAACTTGTTTTTCGGGCGGCGCACGTCGAAATAGAGGTTCGGACGGTCGAAGCCCGTCACGATGCGGTACGGGCTTTGCAGCTGCAAGAGCCGCAGAATGTCGGACTGCACCTGCTTTGTCGCCGTCGCGGTGTAGGCCGCGACAATGGGTCTGCGCGGCAGGGCATTGATGAAATCGACAATGCCGAGGTAACTCGGGCGGAAGTCCTGTCCCCACTGCGAAATGCAGTGTGCCTCGTCCACAGCGAGAAACGACACGTCCATCTCCTGCATCAGCGATAAAAAGCTGTTCGTTTCCAACCGCTCGGGCGCGACGTAGATGAGCTTGTAGGCACCCTTGCGCGTGCGGGCGTAGACCGTGCGGATCTGCTCACCTGTCAGTGAGCTGTTGATGTACGCCGCGGGAACGCCCGCGCTCTTGAGCGCTGCGACCTGATCCTTCATCAGCGAGATGAGCGGCGAGACGACGAGCGTGATGCCCGGCAGGAGCAGTGCGGGGATCTGATAGCAGAGCGACTTGCCCCCGCCCGTCGGCATGACGCACAGCGCATCGCGCCCGGAGAGGATCGCGTCGATCAGCGCCTCCTGCCCCGCGCGAAACGCGCTGTGGCCGTAATATTGCTTTAAGATGCTGTACTTGTCCATGAAAAAGTGTTCCGTTTCCTGTTTTTCTATGATGTTACCCCATCGGGAAGAAATTGTCCACGGAAAATTCAGAAAGAAGCGATGAGCAAAACAGGCAGAAGGAGCAGCCCACAAACAAGGCAAATGGGAATCAAAAGAGCTTGGGGCGTCTCAAGGGCGCAAAAACCGTTTCAATGTGCTCGGCGACTGGTTCTTCGTCTTCCCATGCGATATGGGCGTTTACGGCGCGGGTCTTGCCACGGCGCTGGGCTCGGCGGTGTCGTTCCTCGTGATGCTGACGCACTTTGCGAGCAGGAAGAACACGCTGCGCCTCGTGAAACCAAAGAGGCTTGCGCGCAAGCTGTGGAAGATCGCCGTCACGGGCTTTTCGAGCTTCTTTATCGACATGGCGATGGGGATTCTGACTGTGCTCTTCAACCGCCAGATCATGCAATACCTCGGCTCGGACGCGCTCGCGATTTACGGCCCCATCATCAACGTCAGCACATTCGTCCAGTGCTGCGCGTACAGCGTCGGACAGGCATCCCAGCCCATCATTTCGACGAATTTCGGCGCGGGGAAAGAGGCTCGCATCCGCGAGACGCTGCGATATGCGCTGTGGACGGTCGTATTTTTCGGCGTTTTCTGGACGGCGCCGAGTGTGGCGTGCCCGAATCTCTACATCCGCATTTTTATGAGCCCGACGGAGACGATCTTGGCGATGGCCCCGGCCATCATCCGCGCGTATGCGATCTCATTCCTGCTGCTGCCGTTCAACATCTTCTCGACGTATTATTTCCAGGCCATCTTACAGCCGAAGGCGGCGTTTATCGTGTCGGTCGCGCGCGGACTCGTCATCAGCGGTGCACTGATCCTGATGCTGCCGCTTCTTGCGGGCGCGGATTCGCTCTGGTTCGCCATGCCCATCACGGAGCTTGTCACCGCCGTTTACGCTGCGGCGTGCATCCGCAGATACACCGCGCGGCTCGATGCAAAAGCCACTTGACGAAGCGCGGCCACCGCCGTATAATCATGGCGGAATTTTAACGAACAGGAGCCAAAATGTAACCATGCAGCTTGATCGACCGCGCGGGCAGATGTCCGATTCGTTCCTGATGTCCGCGTTTATCATTTTATCCGGCGGATTGCAGGACGCCTATACCTATTGCTGCCGCGACAAGGTGTTTGCCAACGCGCAGACGGGCAACATCGTGCTGATGAGCACACACCTTTTTGCAGGTGACTGGGCAGGTGTTTTCCGCTATTTTGTGCCGGTGATCTCGTTTATGGCGGGCATTTTTGTGGCGGAATGCGTCCACCGCCGCTATAAGTGCATGGAAAAGGTGCACTGGCGCCAGCTCATCATTCTGGCCGAGATCGTGCTGCTGTTTTTTGTCGGCTTCCTGCCGCAGGAGGTCAACACCTTTGCAAACGCGCTCGTCTCGTTCGTCTGCGCGATGCAGGTGCAGACCTTCCGCAAGGTGCGCGGCCACGCCTACGCGAGCACCATGTGCATCGGCAACATGCGCAGCGGCACCGAGGCGCTGTGCGCCTACTTCCACACGCACGACCGCGAGGTGCTGAAAAAGGCACTGACGTATTTTGGCGTCATCGGTATTTTTGCCGTCGGCGCGGGGCTTGGCAGCGTCCTGACGGCGCGCTTTGCCGAAAAGGGCATCTGGGTGTCCTGCCTGCTGCTCGCAGTCAGCTTTTTGATGATGTTTGTGCGCGAGGAAGAGAAGAAATAAGAGGCTTTTTGAAAGATGGCTCTGTATGCAGATCGGTTTCTGCATGCTTTTGTAAAAAAAGGAGAGGACGCTGCTGCGTGCTCTCCTTTTCCTTTTGCGTTCGTTACGCGAGCGGCTTGCCGCTGAAGACGGGGAAGATGTTGAACTCGCCGTAGTCGGCGATGCGGTCCGTGTGCTTGAGCGTCTCCATGTCCTCACTCAAGATGGTGAAGTCCACGGCGGCGTTGCTCGCCATGTGGTCGGGGTTGGCCGTCTTCGGCAGCGCGACCGCGCCGAGCTCGATGACATAGCGGATGCACAGCTGCGCGGCGTTGACGCCGTACTTTTTCGCCATCTCCGCGATGGCGGGGTTCTTGAGCGCCTCGCCATGGGCGATGGGGGAGTAGGCCTCCACCTGGATGCCCTGCTCGCGGCAGTAGTCGAGCAGCGCGAGGTCGGTGTTGCTGATGTGCAGCAGGATCTGGTTGACCATCGGCTTTACGCGGCAGTCAGAGAGCAGATTTTCAAGGTCGTCGCGCAGAAAGTTCGACACGCCGATGACTCTGACCTTGCCCTCGCTTTGCGCATCCTCGAGCGCGCGCCAGACGGCTTTATTTTCTTCAGAATAGCGCTTTTCCACGCGAAACTGGTTCCACGGCTGGGGAGAGTGGATGATCATCTGGTCAAGGTAGTCAAGGCCCATCTTCTCGAGCGTTTCGTCGATGGACTTTTTGGCCTCGTCATAGGTCTTGAGCTCCGCGGCCACCTTGCTGGCGACAAAAAGCTCCTCGCGCGGAACGCCGCAGGTGCGCACGCCCTCGCCCACGCCGCGCTCGTTGCCGTAGGCCTGCGCGGTATCGATGAGGCGGTAGCCGAGCTTCACGGCGGTGCGGACGGCCTCGGCGGCCTGATCGTCGTCGATGAACCAGGTGCCAAGGCCGAGCTTGGGGATGCTCATGCCGTTTTCGAGCGTATAGGTTTCGTTTAAGATCATGGAAATTGCCTCCGATTACAGCTTATTGTACTCTTCGTCCGAGACCGGCTCGCACCACTCGTTCCGGCAGTTTTTGCCGGGGACTTCAACGGCGATGTGGCTGAACCAGCTGTCCTTTTTCGCACCATGCCAAGTGCTTCGGCGGTCTTGGCCTCAAACTTTCCGGGCAGCGCCATTTCGAGCTCTGCGGTCACGCGGCCGCTGATACGTGTGGGCGCGTCCAGCGCGTCGAGCGTGTCGTAATATTCCTGCACGCCGGGTAGGTGCTCGGTCATGGCGCAGTCGATACGTCCGTCGACCGAGGTCATCATGTGGCATACGATATAAGGCTTGATCATGGGATATTCCTCCTCTAAAAACTGTTGTTCTTAAAGTTCACTGATACTCTACAACTTAAAGTACACTTTCAGTCAAGAGGGTTTCGAAAATTTTTTCGATAGTCCGTTACAAAAGCTTGCACGCTTGACAGAAAGAAAATGGCACCATATAATATATAGAACATACGTTTTAGATGACGCGGCGGGGAGGAAGCTCAATGTATTTTGCCTACGGGGAAGAGGAGACCGACTATCTTAAAAAGAAGGATAAGCGCATGGCCGAGGTCATCGACCGCATCGGCCATGTCGAGAGAAAAGTGGATACTGACCTCTTTTCCGCCGTCGTGCACCACATCGTCGGCCAGCAGATCTCGACCAAGGCACAGGAGACGATCTGGCAGCGGATGCTGTCGGCACTCGGCGAGGTCAACGCCGAGACGGTCCTCACCACGGGTGTTTCCAAGCTCCAATCACTCGGCATGACGTTCAGAAAGGCGGAGTACATCACGGATTTTGCCGAAAAGGTCCACACCGGCGCATTCGATTTAGAAGGTATCTGGCAAAAAAGCGACGAGGAGGCTATCCGGGAGCTTTCGTCCCTCAAGGGCATCGGCGTGTGGACGGCGGAGATGATCCTGCTCTTCTGCATGCAGCGTCCGGATGTGCTGAGCTGCGACGACCTTGCCATCCAGCGGGGGCTGCGCATGGTGTACCACCACCGAAAGATCGACCGAGGGCTCTTTGAAAAGTACCGCCGCCGCTTTTCGCCCTATGGCAGCGTGGCGAGCCTGTACCTCTGGGCGGTGTCCGGCGGTGCGATCCCCGAGCTGCACGATTACGCGCCGAAAGAGAAGAAATGAGGCGAGGACGATGACTTACACCCAGCATTATGATTCGCCGCTCGGCGGCATCCTGCTTGCGGCGGACGAAGAGGGCTTGACGGGCCTGTGGTTCGACGGGCAGAAATATTTTGCCCGCACGCTGCCAAAAGAGTATGCCGAGAGCGAGACGCCTGTTTTGTGCGAGGCCAAGCGCTGGCTCGATATCTACTTTTCGGGCCGCGAGCCGGACTTCACGCCGCCGCTCCACCCCGTGGGTTCGGCATTCCAGCAGGCAGTATGGGCGCTGCTGCTGGAAATTCCCTACGGTGAAACAACGACCTACGGCACGCTTGCGCGAAAGCTGGCGGAGAAGCAGGGCCTAACGCACATGTCTGCGCAGGCCGTCGGCGGCGCGGTGGGGCACAACGATATTTCGCTCATCATTCCCTGCCACCGCGTGGTCGGCGCGAGCGGCAGCCTGACCGGCTACGCAGGTGGCGTCGACAAAAAGATCAAGCTGCTCGAGCTTGAAAGGGCGGATATGAAGTCCTTTTTCGTGCCGAAAAAGGGGACCGCGCTGTAAAACAAAAGAAAAGGCATTCCGCGCGATAGCTGGGTGTACGTAAGACAGTATTGCGCCGAGATTGACGAAGCGGCACGAAACCGCATGGATCTGATCGTGCCGGAGCTGGCGAAGCGAAACGG